>Ga0102589_1000874_pt1 | contig 48931 bp, 44 predicted proteins | sample AraplaMF_Col_mLB_FD_76858 | JGI IMG/M metagenome (GOLD analysis project Ga0102589, IMG submission 76858) | Arabidopsis root microbial communities from the University of North Carolina, USA - plate scrape MF_Col_mLB | ecosystem: Host-associated > Plants > Roots > Endosphere | place: USA...
ATATTATGAATTTGGTGGAGAAACTCTTCAAGTGTTAAAGAATGTTTCAATCACCATCAATAAAGGAGATTTCGTGGCAGTTGTAGGACCATCAGGATCAGGTAAATCAACCTTTATGAATATGATTGGTTGTTTAGACCAGCCAGATTCAGGGAGCTATTTATTTGATGGAGAATCAATTGAGGATATGAATGATCGAGAGCTTGCACTTATTCGTAATCAAAAAATTGGATTTATCTTTCAAAACTTCAATCTATTAACTAAATTAAGTGCACTAGAAAACGTCGAATTACCCTTAAGTTATAGAGGACTTTCGCAAAAAGATCGAACAAATATGGCCATACAGGTTTTAAGAGAGGTTGGATTGGAAGAGAGAATGAATCATCTTCCATCACAGCTTTCAGGTGGTCAGCAACAAAGGGTAGCAATTGCAAGGGCTCTTGCAGGTAGACCAGATATTTTATTAGCTGATGAACCAACTGGAGCATTAGATCAAAAGACGGGTAGAGAGATATTAGATCTAATGAAAAAACTTCATAAAGAGGGACATACGATTATTCTCATTACACATGACGAAAAAATAGCGATGGAAGCTTCAAGGGTCGTTAGAATTGAGGACGGATGCCTAAGTGAGGAAGGAGGAATGCCACTTGGGAATGTCACAATTAATCAAAATGGCAGTAAAAAGTATAGTTAGTAATAAACTAAGAGCATTTTTAACAATGTTAGGAATGATTATAGGGGTTTCTTCGGTGATCATTTTGGTATCAATCAGTCAAGGATCTAGTAAGCAAATTTCGGATCAAATTGGTGAACTCGGTACAAATTTATTAACAGTAAATTTCTATAATACAGACTCAACTTCATTTAAAGAGAAGGATCTAACAACATTAAAAGAATTAAATAGTGTAAAAGAAGTAGCACCAGTTGTATCTGGACGAGTTACAGTCAAAAATGGAAAGACTTCTTCAGAAGTGTCTGTAACAGGTACAACGAGCTCGTATCAAGATGTAAGAAATGTAAAAGTAAGCTCTGGACGATTTTTTACAGATTTTGATAATGAAGAGAGATTAAAAACTGCTATTTTGGGGTCAGATACAGCGACAACATTATTTGGACTGTCAAATCCGATTGGCGAGTCAGTACAAATAAATGGAACTTCATATAAAGTAGTTGGCGTGCTTGAATCAAGCGGTAGCTCATTAGGACAAAGTGGTGATAATATTGTGTTACTTCCAATTAAAGTAGCACAGAGATTACTTCAAAATACGACGATCAGTTCAATTTACGTTCAAGCTCAAAATGAAAATGTGGTAAACTTTGCAAAAGCAAATATAGAGAGTTCGCTGTCGGTGTTATTTGGTGGTAGCCAAGATAATTTTAGTGTTACAAATCAACAAGATGTCATTGACACTGTTAGTTCTGTTTCAAATACAATGTCAATTATGCTAGGTGGAATTGCCTGTATCTCATTAATTGTTGGTGGGATTGGAATTATGAACATTATGTTAGTTTCAGTTTCAGAGAGAACGAAAGAAATTGGAATTAGAAAAGCAATTGGTGCACAAAAAATTGATATATTACTTCAATTTTTAATTGAATCAATCGTATTAAGTTCGTTTGGTGGTATGATAGGAGTAGGCTTAGGGGTAAGCTTGGCGAAAATATATTCATTGATTTCAGGAACAGCCATTTCTTTCTCAATCCCTGTCATCGTTTTATCATTTACGTTCTCTTTATTGGTTGGGGTGATTTTCGGTGTATTCCCAGCATATAAAGCTTCTAATATGAGACCGATTCAAGCATTACGATTTGAGTAAATAATGAAATGAAGCGTAACCTTTTGGAGCGCTTCTTTTTTAGCATTATGGAGGATTAGATACATGAAGATATTAGTAGTAGAAGATCATGAGGAAGTATTAACATCCATTGTTGAATTATTATCTGCTGATTTTACAGTTGATTCAGCATCAGATGGTGACGAAGGATTGTTTTTAGCCATGCAAAATATATATGATGTGATTGTATTAGATGTGATGCTGCCACATAAAAATGGTTTTGATATAGTAAAAGATCTGAGAGAAGAAGGAATACTTACACCAGTCTTATTTTTGACTGCTAAGGATTCTCTTGAGGATCGTGTTGAAGGCTTGAATTTAGGTGCAGATGATTATCTTGTTAAGCCATTTCAAGGTCCAGAATTACTTGCTCGAATTTACGCTCTATTAAGAAGAAGTGGAAAGATATCAATTGATAGTTCATTAAAATATGAAGGTATTGTTTTAAAAGGAAAGGAACATCCAGTTGAAGTAAATGGAGAAACAATCCACTTAACAATTAAACAGTTTGAATTATTAGAGTATTTAATTCAAAATCAAGGTAAGATTTTAATGAAAGAGCAAATTTTTGATAGGGTTTGGGGATTTGACTCTGATACAACTGTGGCAATCGTAGAAGTTTATGTACATCAGCTTCGTAAAAAGTTAGAACCATTCAATTATGGCACTGCCATAAAAACAGTAAGAGGTATCGGATATATTATGAAAGAAGATTAGGTGAAGTATGTTTAAGAAAACGAAAATTCGGTTAACAATCATAAATTCAGTTGTATTTAGCCTATTGATTGGAATACTGTCCGTCATTATCTTCACATATACAAATACACGCCTGTACAAGGACGTTGATCAATCATTATTATGGACAATCGAACGGATCCAAAAAAGTGATAATCCTGCTGGTTTGCAAATTGCGAATCGAGATCCTAGATTATTAATGATTATGTGGGATGAGAAAAAACAACGCACCAATCCATTGCCAGGTGCAAATGCAATTTTTTTAGAAGATGAACTGAAATATCCTAAAAAAATAAATGAACTGTATGATGATCAAATTGGAAACATGAACTACCGAACAATTTCTATTCAAGGTGATACTAGGCAAGGAAAAGTAACGCTTCAGCTACTACGAAATATAGATTCTGAAAAAGAGCTATTAGACACCTTATTAATTATCTTAATTGTTGGATGGATCATTGGTAGTATTTTGTCTGTGATAGCTGGAAACATCCTTGCCGAACGTGCGTTAGTTCCTATTAAAAACGCATGGCAAAAACAACAAGAATTTGTTTCAGATGCATCCCATGAAATACGAACACCACTAACTGTTATTCAATCAAGACTAGAGTTACTATTAAGAAGTCCAAATGCTACAATAGAAGAAAAAGCACAAGACTTCTCAATACTATTAAAAGAAAATAGAAGACTATCTAAACTTGTAGCAAGCCTTTTAACTTTAGCTAGATCTGATTCAGGTCAAATTCAGTTGAACAGAAACATGTTTTCTCTGAACGAATTATTAGAGGAAGTGATTTCACACTTCTCTGAAATTGTGTCATTTCAAAATAAAGAAATTTCATTATTAATTAATAATACTCATTTTTATTATGGTGACCAAGAACGAATACATCAGTTACTTGTCATTCTAATCGATAATGCTTTAAAGTTTACAAAAGAAAATGATTCGATTGAAATAAGCTGCGAACAAATAAAGAATCATATTGTTTTAAAAGTTATAGATAGTGGAGTAGGGATCAAAGAAGAAAACGTATCAAGAATATTTGACCGATTTTTCCAAGAGGATGAATCACGGACATCTAAATCCGGTATTGGTTTAGGATTGTCTATAGCTAAGTGGATTGTAGAGGAACATAATGGAAAGATTCGAGTGCATAGTAAACAGGATGAAGGAACAAGCTTTGAAATAAGTTTACCGATTCATTCAACTAAATAATGTAATATAGCGTTATTTCTTAGGAAATATTGTAGAAAAAGAAGGAAATCGTCATTAAAGAATGTCAAATTCACCTAAAAAAGTACACTTGTAGTGTGCTTTTTTGTTTGAACTGGCAAGTTAACATTATTTAGTATCTTTAACAAATGGTTATTTTTTCACGCGATTGTCCAAGGAAAACGTAGTCTACAAAATAATAATATATTGTAAACGTATTCATTAATGAATAAGATAGAAATATAAGGTGGGAGAAAAAATGAAATTCGATAAATGGATTTTAAGTTTTACGATATTACTAATATTGTTTATCTATGTTCTTCTAAGATATGAAGCTAGCTCTAATCAAATTGAGCGTGCAATAGAGTCTTTGTCTATAAGTGAAGATAAGAAGGTTGGGAAAAAGCATTTTATATTAATTGGTCAAGAATATGACAATCCATATTGGAAAAGTGTTAATAAAGGTGCGAAAGATAGTGCGAAAAAATACGATATTAATATAGAATATGTTGCTCCACTTCGAACGAGTGTAGATGAGCAATTAAAACTTTTAGAAAAAGCGGTTGCTTCAAAGGTTGATGGAATCATTGTGCAAAGTATAGATAATCAAAAGTTTACACCTATTATTAATCAAGCAATTTCGAAAAATATACCTGTCATTACGATTGATACGGATGCACCAGATAGTTTAAGAAAATCATATATTGGTACTGATAACTATAAAGCAGGCATTCAATTAGGACAAACAGTTGCCCAAATGACGAGTGGGAAAGGCAATATTGGCATTATTATCGGTAGTGAAACGTCTGAAAGCCAAAAAATGAGGTTAAATGGTTTGTTAAATGTGATCAAGCAATATCCAAATCTGCATGTGATTGATAGGTCTAGTTCGAATATTTCGAAAATACAGGCATCTCTTCAAGCTGAGCGCATGCTACGTAAATATGACAATATCAATATAATGGTTGGAATTAGTGCACTAGATGCAATTGGAATTTCAAATGCAACAAACAATGTGTTTGACCGTGAAATCCAAATTTATGGATTTGATGGTCTAGAGGAAACAATGAAAGGGATCATTGATCATAAAATAAAAGCTACAATTGTTCAAAAGCCATATGATATGGGATTTAAAGGTGTGGAATTGCTCTATAAAGCAATACATGGAGAGCAAATTGTTAAAATTAATCATACGCCAACCGAGGTCATTACTATTGATAATGTCCTTCAGGAGGTAAGGCATTGAAAATACGTACTAAGCTATTTATATTTATACCAATCATTGTTTTGCTATTAAATCTTGTTTCATTTTTTATTTTTGAAAGTGGAAAAAAAGTGCAGGAAAGCTATAATCTCATGATTGATAAAATTTATATTTATAAACAAATCTCAAATGAGACAGATAAAAATTTACGATTCTTAAGTAGCTATATCATATATCAGGATTCAAAGAACTATAAATTATTAATCAATCATAAGGAAAAATTGAAGCATTTAAAAAACCAAGTAATGAAACAAAGTGTCAAAAAAAATAATGAACTAAATATAGAAAACTATTACTATACTCTAAATTCATTTTTAGAAGAAGAAGACAGCATTACAAATAGTCTCATTCAAAAAAATTATTCGAATTATGTTGAACAGTATAAGGAAGTAGAAAAGATTGCCTCATTTATCAAAGAGGATAGTCAAAATCTAGTTGATATTGAATTAAATACATATTACCCAATTTATAATAATGTCGTTAAATATACGAATTCTATGAATAAACTTGGTGTTATGTTATTTATTATTACAACAATCATGAGTATCGTTTTTGCGATCTGGTTGTCTAGAAGTATCATTCTGCCAATTAATAAGCTCATTTATATGGCTAAACAAATTGGTAAAGGGAATTTTGAAGTCGGTCCATTTACGACATCAACGAAGGATGAAGTTGGCATTCTTGGCGAAATATTTAATGAAATGATGCATAATTTAAAAATTCTAATGTCAAAAAATTTAGAAATAGTTGAAAAAGACCGTCTAGTTAAGGAACTTGAGTTAAAAGCTCTTCAAAGTCAAATTAATCCCCATTTTTTATTTAATACTTTAAATGTTATTTCAAAATTGGCTTATATAGAGGGAGCAGAACAAACGAGTGATTTAACAATTTCAACTTCTAATTTATTGAGATATAATCTTCGGAAGCTTGACGAGGCAGTAACGATTTCAGATGAAATTCTAAATGCTAAAGAATATTTCTCAATTCAAAAAGCCAGATTTCGAGATCGTGTAAGTTTTGAAATTAATGTCGATGATGAATGTCTAGAACAATTAATTCCTTGTTTATCAATCCAACCATTACTTGAAAATGCTTTTATTCACGGAATCGAACATATGGAAAAAGGTGCTGTCATTGGGTTAGAAATAAAAAAAATTACTGATGTCATCATCATAACCGTTTACGATAACGGAAAAGGAATGACCGAAGAAGTTAAATACAGTTTGTTAAATACAACAAATACTTTACATGAAAAAAGAAAATCTACTGGTCTAGGCACAATCAATGTATTTAAACGATTAGAATTATATTATGGAAAAGAAGATATAGTGAAAATAGAGAGCAAATTGAATGAAGGAACGAAAATTATTTTAACGATACCATGTAGTTGATAACGAAAGGAGGAAGCATAATGTACCGATTGTTAATCGCTGATGATGAACCTTTAGAAAGAGAAGGGTTAGAGCTTACGATTAAAAAGGGATTACCTGAATTATTTAAAATTGATCACGCTGAAAATGGACGAGTTGCAATAGAATGTACTGAAAAAAACCACTATGATATTATCTTTATGGACATAAAAATGCCTGGTATTCAAGGACTTGAAGCAGTGGAAGTAATTAGAAAAAAATTACCCTTAGCTAAAATAATTATTGTATCTGCATATGATTATTTTTCATATGCCAAGGCAGCAATTTCGCTGGGAGTAAAGGATTACATCTTAAAGCCTGCAAAGAGAGACCATATTATTTCCTTATTAAAGGGATTAATTGCAGAAATTGAACAGGATCATCAAAAAAGAGTCGAGGAATTACATCAAATTGAAATGCTCTCGCACTTTAGACCATTAACAGAAAATGAATTGTCTTTAATGATTATGTTAAATACGATTCAAGATATAAGCCCAGATGAAATGACTAATTTACTAGACTTCAAGGTAGAGTATGGATTTAGTAAGGTTGTTTGTATTGATTCGCATGACTTATTACAAGATTTAGATTTAAAAAGAATATATGAATGTGTAAAGCACTATATGAAGTCTGATAATAACTGTATCGTTAGCCCAATAGTTGAAGGGAAAATTGCTATTTTTGAGCCAATAGAATTAAATAGATTGCACCTAATACAAGAAATCGAAATAAAAAATGGTGCTAAAAAATTAAAAGAATATGTTCAAAAACAAACAGGCTACGCTGTCCGATGTGAAGTTGGATCCATCCAAAAAGGGATTGAAGGTTGGAGAAAATCATATTTTGAAGCAATGTATTTATTTAATGCTGGTTTAAATGAGGTATCAGAATCCAATCTTTCATCAAAATTTGTAAAGATTACAAATGATGAATTACTAGCAATCAGTAGCGCCATTAACATGCTTGATTTGGACTTATCCCTTGAACAATTTAGTAGAATTCATGACCGTTTAACACTGGAGCTAAATTTAGATACAAAGCAATTGAAAGCAGAATTGATTATTTTATTTAATCACTTGGAACAACTCCTACAACAGCAAAACTATCAAGTAGCTACATTTGAATTTCCAGATATTGACGAAATAGGTCTAATTAAAAAAGTATCTGAACAGCAAATGATTAAGTTAATCCAAATCATGAGTAAAGAAAAAGAAACAAGGATTAACCATTTTGTTGAACTTGCAAAGGCTTATATCTATGAGAATTATAGAGAAGACATCTCGCTCGTACAAATCGCAAACCATGTAAACCTAAATTCATTCTACTTTAGCAAAATGTTTAAAAAGAAAACTGGTGAAACATTTAGTGATTTTGTCATGAAGGTGCGCATTGAACAAGCGAAGAAGCTAATGCAAGATGACCGTCTGAATTTAAAAGAAATTAGCTATGAGGTAGGTTATAAGGATCCGAATTATTTTAGTAGGGTGTTTAAGAAGTATGCGAATGAATCTCCGAAGCAGTATCGGAATCGGTTGATTAATAGATAGGTAGAGACGACTCAGGTTTTGGGTCGTTTTTTTTGTATATGTAGTTGGGAGATGATTGTTTAAGGATAAGTAAATGAAAAATATATTTAAAAAAACTATCATATATTGTGAAGTGTGACATTGTTTTCCACTTAGTTTTAATTCTTTAATAAAAGTATTATTAACGAAAATCTTAATTAAAAGACTGTTTGAGCAGCCCATGGCTGTTTTTTTATTTATTTGGCAGTTAAGTTACATAAAAATAACTCGTTAGTAATGGAATGAAGGGAATATCATTATAAAGCAAGAATTAACATATTATGGTAATTAAGGAGATGGAGTATGAGAAAAATTTACTTGTTGATTTCGGTTACCTTTCTACTGTTAGTTGGTTGTTCAAATGAAACCCTTCATTTTAAAGGTGAAAGTGTACATTGGAGAGGCAAATATACAACAAATATCGATGGGAATAGGGAGATGGTATGTTTGAGTTTCGTTTCAAAGATGGAGTTCAAATGAAAAAAAATTTAGTAATCAATGTAGATGCCCCTCATGGAAAACCTATGGTTTTAGGCGCGTAAGGAAATAGTAAACAAACAATAAAAAAGAAAGCTACTAGTATATAATGAGCTTTCTTTTATATATGTATTTATTTATATTTCCAAGTTACATTTGATACTTTTGTTATATTAGTAGTTTTGTACAGAGTAACTTTGTATGTCCAATTAAGACCAGTGCCCTTTGACTTAGCGGTTTGAAATTTAGATATTACATCTATGTAGCCTAAGTTAGCTGCAAAAACCCCCCAAGTACCGAGTGCACTTAGTGTTAATACAAATTGGGCAGCTGTCCCTTGTTTAGTTGAAGACCACGTATTGTATTTACTTACTGTTGAAGCAACTTCCGATTTAGAAAAAGAGACATTCACATAGTACTCTTTTAAAATATTATTATTACAAATTTGACCATAATTTGTTTGTGTGCATCCCGAAGAAGCACTACCTCCGAATTCACCTACAACTGCTGCTTTAGTAGAAGTTAAGTTAAAAGAAAATAAACCGGCAGTTAGTAAAGCGGATATAACAGATACTTTTCCTACTTTTTTCATGGAAACCTCCTCGTTTTCTGTAATCAAATTTAGAGTAGCAGTAAATGAGGAGTATAATGATTCCCACGTTGAGAAGGGTTGTTTTATATATGGGAATAATACCCATTATATTTGGATTGAAGTTACTTATTACTTTTTAAGAAATATTGATAGGTTACAAAAATACAAAGTGGTATATAAAGTAAAGTATATTGTTTGAAACTAAGTCCCATAGAATACTTTAAGATATTAATTAAGATAAAATATATAGTAATAATCCCGTAAAAAACTAAATGTCTCATTCTTCTCTCTCCTTTTTCTTACTTATGTATTCAACGATATAAGGGGTGATCCAATTTGAAAAAGTAGTATTATCATCCTTTAGTTGTCGAGAAAATTCTTCTCCAATTCCTTTGGATACTCTTATTTCAAAACGTTTGTATTTCTGCATTCTTGATTGATATTCTTTTTTATAATCTCTTTTATTCATAATTATTTTTCCTTACAGTTGATTAATAAATATAACTTAATTGTACTATCGTCCGGACGATATTTCTATCGCTATAATGATTATAGAAGCACCTAAAATGGATAGGACTGTTTCATTTTTGAAAAAACACTCAAAGTTAAATATAGATAAAAAATAAAAAGAGTCTGACCAAAAATGGATAGGACTCTTTTAGGTTATTGATTTAAAACTAATATTTTTTTGTTTTTTATAGATAAGAATCGAATTATTACACGATTTAGAGCTAGTGATGACATGTAGTATTGAAGAATTATGGATTACGATATTGAAAGAAATACTTATTCAGATAGTAATGAAATAGCATTTGATGGTGAAAGAGGTTTAGACGATTGGATAGTTGATGAAATAACTTCATATGACAAAGATTATCTTTGCCATGAGATACTACTTGCATCTGATACTTCGATAATAATTCGTTGCAAAAATATTGAAATGAAAAAATGTTAATTTTAATCAATACAACTAACGGATGCGATAGATGAAGATCATGAAAGGCTGTTGTGCAGCCTTTTTATTATGCTAACTGGCAGATTAGTTGTATAAGGAATGATATAATTGAGCTAAAATATGAGGCATAAAATCTTCAATATAGGAGAACAGAATATTGGAATTAGAAACTGAAACAATTGAAACTAAAATTCTCTTACTTTATGGAGAATACGTAGCACCATACTATCATAGAGAAAAAATAATAAATAAATACCATAATTATTACATGCGTGATATGAGAAACAGGAAAAATAAATTTCAACTTTTATTTTCAATTTTAAAAAACTTTTAGCTAAAGTTTGAATTAGTTGAATTAGTAGATTAACCAATTAAATAAAAAGAAGTATTTGCTGCAAATGTGAAGTTTAGAAAGAGAAGAAAATATAACTATAATCATATTAAGATGAGAAATATTTTAATTGAATTCAATTTATTTTAATTCAATTCAATTAACTCAATTTATTTCAATTTAATTCATCATAATTCATCATAATTCATCGTAATACAACATAATACAACATAATTTAACTACTTTAATTAGACGGGATGGCAGAGAGTAAGAAATTTTGGTTAAATACGTTACTTACTACTTGGTATAATACTTGGAAGGATAAACTGTTTATGAGCGACTCAATATTTGAGTCGCTTTTTTCATTTAAATCCTATATTACTTGAATTCGCAATGAAATCATAAAGTAATACATTGGATGAAATCTCAAACATTGATGCGGAATGATTATTTTAAAACTACAATTTCTAAAAATTGTAATTTAAATTCTTTTCAAAAAAATTTTTTTATAACTATTGTATAGAAAAAATACTTTCGTTAACAATGAACATTATTGCACTGCACCTTACAAGAAAGGAGATTAACAGAAAGGCTATGTTCGAGAAATATTGGCAATGTAATAATGTGATGATACTTAAACAGAACAGAGATATTTTAAATGAATATTTATTAAAATTAAAACTAGAGAATAGAGCTGAGTCAACAATTAAGAAATACAGATTAATATTAGAAAATTATTTTTGTAACTGTGGTATCCCATTAATAGAATTAACGCCTAATAATATTTTTGAGGATTTAAAGGAATTTTCAAAAGGAAAAAATCCTAATACTATTAAACTCTATTTATCTACGTTATCATCATTTTTTGAGTTTTGTTTATCGGAAGATTATATAGAGAAAACGTTAATTAAAAAACGTTGGAGACCTAAAATTCACGAATCAGTACCAAAATTTCTAAATGAGCATGAATATGCAAAAGTAAAGCTTGCTGCAGAAGAATTATCTATCCGAGATAGAGCTTTAGTTTTATTTTTATTTACCTCAGGATGTAGAAAATCGGAGGTTGCAAAACTATTAATCAATGATGTTAATTTAGTTAGTCGAACTGCAAAGGTTACAGGCAAAGGAAATAAGACTAGGAATATACATTTTTCTGAAGAATGTGCATTAGTTTTAAAAGAATATGTAAGAGATAGATTGAACGAAGATAACAAACCATTATTCATTGGTAGATTTGGAAAACCGTTAGGGTTAAGTGGAATCTATAATATTACTAGAAAGTTAGGAGAAAAAGCAGGGTTAAAACAAATATTATTTCCTCACAGTTGTCGACATACATTTGCGACAAACTTGCTGGCAAGGGGTGCAACACTTGAATTTATAGCGGACGAACTAGGACATAGTAATTTAAATACGACCCGAATCTATGCCAAGATTATAACGGAAGATATGGTAACGGCTTATCAAAATAAAATGGGGTAGATTAATTTGAATAATATTGAGGCACAACAATCTTTCTTTAATGATAATTACGCTCGATATAGTTCGGAAACTATTAAAAGTTATAAAATCTCACTAAAACAATTCTTCGGTTTTAGTAATAAGCAGTTTGATGTGATAAAACCTGCTGATATACGTTTATGGCTTGCCGCATTGCAGGAGGAAAAAGAGTTAAAGCCTCGTTCCATTCATTTGAAGTTATCTGCACTAAAAATGTTTTATCGGTATTGTATTGAAGAATCACTTATTAAAAAGGATCCGACTCTAAACATAAAAAAACCTCACGTTGGTGATTCACCTCCGTATTATCTAAAACGACGCCAAATCACGCAACTTCAAGAATTAACAAGAAGTGATGATAGAGACAGAGCATTAGTTGAAGCATTATTCACAACTGGTGTGCGAATAAGTGAGTTGTTGAATATAAAACTTGAAGATATTAAATGGGAAACAAGACAGATTTGGATTCGCAAAGGGAAAGGAAATAAAGAACGATTTGTACTCTTTACCCATGAGTGTTCTGAAAGATTACAGTTATATCTAAAAAAACGAAAAAAAGAAAGTGAATATTTATTTTGTAATGAGCGAGGCGGGAAATTATCACCATTAATAGTTGAAATACGTTTCAAAGAGTTTTCAAAGGTATTAGATTTTAAAGTAGTTCCTCATACTCTACGTCATACATTTGCAGCCCACTTAGCAGAAAAGAATATGCCGCAAAGTTATATTCAAGAACTACTGGGTCACGTTGATATAAATAGCACGCGCATTTATACGCGATTAATAGAAGATGCTCGAAAAAAACAGTACGACAGTTTTCAACTTTAAAATTAAGGAAGAAATTGATATGAAAATTAATCATGAATTAAATAAGGTCAATCAAGAAATAATTAATAAATTTTCACTTGGCTTAAAATTAGCCAATCATAGTGATGCTTTTATTGCCAAATATCAACATTTTTTAATTAATTATTTTATTGAAATGAAAAAACCTTTAACATCCCATACTTCAAATCAAATTAAGAAATGGATTGAATTACATCAATCAAATTTAAAAGTATCAACACTTCTATTGCATTTAGAAATGCTGAGTATTTTTTATGCCTTTTGTGTAAGGGAAGGATATATTGCAAGATCTCCTATCTATAAGCATTTTTACATTAATGGTCACTATTCTCGGCTCCATCAACTGGTCACACAATTTTGCGAGGAAGTTAAAAAAACACATATAAGATACATTCAGCTTAGCAGTAAGGAAATTAAGAAAATTAAGAAATGTGTTGAAAAATTAAACTCAGCGCTGAAAGGGAAACAATGACAAACAACTGGGAATTAAATAAGAAGTTACCAAATCAAGTGAATCAGGAGATAATAAATGATTTTTTATTAAGCTTAAAATTGGAAAATCGAAGCGAGAAAACAATTTATTACTATAGATATTTTTTAGAACGTTTTTTTGGAGATATGATTGAACCGTATTCATCCATTTCATCTGAAACTATTCTTCAATGGTTCTTTGCAAATCAATCGCATTTAAAAGAAGTGAGCCTACACTCCCGTTTAAGTATTCTTTCCTCTTTTTTTACATTTTGTATAAAAGAAGAACTTCTTTTAAAATCTCCTATAAAAAGTAGATGGTACCCTAGATTGCCTAAGTCGGTGCCTAAGTATCTAGAGAAAGGGGAGCTTGCAATAACTCGATTACAAGCAGAAAGTCTTTCACCGAGAAACCGATTGATGGTAGAATTTTTGCTCACTTCAGGTTGTAGAGTTAGTGAAATAGCTGGACTGAACTGGGAAGATGTGGATATAGCAAATAGGACAGCTCGAGTATTGGGAAAAGGAAAAAAAGTAAGGCAAGTTCATTTTACAGAGAAATGCGCAGTTCTATTTGAAAGATATTTAAATTACCATAAATACAAAACTGGAGCTATTTTCGTTTCATCAATAGGAGCACGATTGGGTATACGTAGAATCCAGATAATCATTAACGAATTAGGGCAAAATGCAGAGCTATCTTCAAGATTATTTCCTCATAGATTCCGTCATTCATTTGCAACAGAATTACTTGCAAAAGGAGCAGAATTATCATTTATTGCAGACGAACTAGGACATAATGACTTGGGGACGACTAAAATTTATGCACAACTTCCGAAGCAAGAAATTATTTCGCTTTATAGAAAGTTTATGGGGTAAGGTGAACTTTATATGAAATCTTCAGAACAGTGTATTAATAACTTTGTTAAAGGATATAGCTTTCGATTAGATATTCGTACGCTTAACCTCTATCAAAAAGCAGTAGTAAATTTTTTATACTACTATGGAAAAGAATTTAAAGAGGTGACAGTCCGAGATATTAGAAATTGGTTGGTGTATCTTGTTAATAACGAATACAAACCATCTACAATTAATATAAAACTGTCGGGGTTAAAATTATTTTATAAATATTGTGTCGAAGAAGGGTTTGTTACACATAACCCTGTTGAAACGATCTCACTATTAAAATTGGAAGAAACAATTCCCCATTATCTACAACTAGACCAATTAGCACAATTAAGAGAAATGGTTAAAGGGCAGATAAAAGAAAGAGCGATTATTGAATTATTATATGCAACTGGAATGCGCATAAGTGAATTAGCCTCATTGAAAAAGGAACAGATAAATTGGGAAGAACGAATGATTTTAATTCAAAGAGGAAAACGAAAAAAAGACAGAATTGTGTTATTTACAAATTATTGTGCTCAGTATTTACAAGCATATTTGAAGGACAGAAAGGATGATTTACCATATGTATTTATAAATACATATGGTAAGGCTCCGGTTTGTATAAGAACAATTCAGCTTGCATTCCAAGAGTATGCTAAGCAAATAGACATTCACTTTACCCCACATACATTACGGCATACATTTGCTGCACATTTAGCTATTAAAGGGATGTCATTGGAATGTATTCAAATTTTGTTAGGCCATGAAAAGCATGAGCAAACTCAACTATATGCTCGTTTGTATAATCATGCTCGAAAGCTAATGTATGATGAGTGGATGTAAGTTCTATTTATCATGATACAGTTATAAGAAAAGCTCTATTGAATTTTAATAGAGCTATTTATTTTTTATTAAAATGATTTAACTCCTTTTGCAAAAGGTTTTCTGTTACTAAGTAATTTGGTATTTAGCTTAAATCAAGGAAGGTTTCTATTATTTTCATAAGAGTATATATTCAATGAAGTAGTTTGATTAAACAAGTGATTATTGCGACCTTTGAAGGTTTTCCATTCAAGTTTGCTATCGTAAAATTCCTATAATCGTTTATTTTTGGAACTTCTTATACCACAAAGAACAGCCAAGTATAGAATTTGTAGAAGCTTACTTGAACTTCTTTTGGTTGAAGATTAATAGTGACTGTAATGGTTAATTTTGCTAATTATGCTTATTTGCATCTTAGCTCAACATCATTTATTTAAATAACTCATGCAATAATTAAAATCTTTTTAAGATATTAACTTCAATTGAAGATATTATTATCTTAATTTTTGTATTATCATAAAATTATACGAATTTTAAAATTTCTTGAATAAGGTGATTTTGTGGCCATAGTAACAGATGGTTTTATTTTGATTCAAAAGGTAATTGGAAAGAGTTTTTTAAAAGAACTATCCCATTTATAATATTAGCAATACTTGTTAATATTATATTTTAATCAAGGAAAAAACACCCTGTAATCTTATTCTATTACAGGGTGTTTTTTATTAAAATATCTTATCCCATGTGGCTGGGCCAACAATTTATTTCCTCCAACAAATAAATTTTATATGCAAATGTTTCTTCAAAAATAATCGAATTCCTGTCATTTACTTATTACAATAAACATTTAACACAAAAGAGGGCTGCCAATAACAGCCTAATGTGATCTTCAACTTAAGTATGAGTTAGTTGTACTCTGTGAAGCTTTTTTATTAGTGTTAGTTTAATAATTAGAGATGGTTTTAAAGCCTAGGAATCATTGCGAGTCTCTAATTTTAAAATTACCACCCAATTTTTAAATGTAGAAAACTATGGTTATCAGGAAATAAACCCAAAGAGATCATCTTCTTGGTAGGATGCTCTCTTTGGGTTAGCTTAAATTGTATGGAAAGGAATCGTGTTAATAACACTACTTAAGTATATCAAAATTAATCAGGAGTAAGTTTCAAAAATAGAATATGATGTTTTATTTATAGTATTAGACCAATTTATTAAAAATTCCCATTTAATTATGTTAGTACCAGTTAACCATAATTAGATTTTAAACTACTCAAATCTATTTCATCATTGAAGAGGTAAGCATATAGAACTATATGCTTACCTCTTCAACATTTTCTTTTAACTCATATATAACACGGTAATATTCAGCTAATACAAAATCTTGTAATTTACTACGAGTTGAAGTGTTAATTGGATGCGCTATATCGCGGAATGAACCATCTGAAGCTCGATTACTTGGCATTGCTACACATAAACCATTGTCACTACTTATAATTCGAATATTATGAATGATAAATTCGTGATCAAATATTATTGATCCGATAGCTCTCATGCGACCTTCTGTGGTTAAGTTGCGTAGTCGTACTTCTGTCACTTCCATCTTATTCACCACCTTTTTCATCACAACATTAGTTGTTAATAATAGATTTACAGAAACTAAATCTTTCAAATTAAAGAAAGTAGTTTTGTTATACTAAAATAACTACTTTCAAGTTTTCTAAATGAAATCTTATAAGTTATTTTAGAAACATAATTCACTTTTAAATATTTTCTCTGTTTTTTAAAAAAAGTCGCACACCTAGCGTATAGGTTGTACGACTTTTTTTAATCAAACTAGAAGACTCTAGCATAGCATTTAACAATTTAATCATAACATTTCTACTTTAAATTCAAGTCTCCAAATCGGAAAATAACATCTCGCTTTTGACACAATAACTAGAGTTCCTTATCTTTTTCCTTTCCAAAAAGAAAACGCATAGCGTTCTCATGGATTATGTATTCTTTGCGGAATCTTACTGAATATATTTTAACCAATCCTTGCTTTATAACAGCATCTAATTCAGCTTTTTTATGTTCTTCTCTCTTAATATTTGGATTTAATGAGTCCAATAGTTTAGATAAAGAAATGTTCCATCTAAACGCAGCTTCTAGAGGGCCAAAGACACGATTAATATCAATTGTTGCAGGTGGCGGTTGTATTTTAGATTTCATATTTCCTAATAAAAACTTAACAGCATACACGTGAAAAATAAATTCTGCTTCACCATTATCATTAATGAATTGTTTAATCAGTCGGTTATCTGATAAATATTGTAAGTCTTCTTTTGAAAATTTCTGAAATTCAAATGGAAAGGAAATAAATAAAATATTTGCTCTGGCCGCAAATTCTAGGGCCCCTAAAAAATTACTAACTTCGTTGTTCTTCTTCATTCAAACCACCTTTTGAGAAGCATAATAGATAAAAAAGAGAAAATCTTTAACGAAAACTCTTTTTAGTTTTAGAAATACTAGAAGGAGTCAATGCACTCATTATAATAATGAAAAAGAAAAATATTATTTCAATAATAGTACGTTTCGTTTAATAACAAATAAGAGAACACTAGAAATATAGAAATGACTAGATAAAACAACATATGATGAAGAATAATAAATGAATCAGAAGATTTTAAGTGGAAAAAGACACTATGAATTTCAAAAGTGAAACACTTTGGTTAAAGAATAATAAATGTATTTTCTGCGTGATTATTATATTAAAACTAAAAATATAAAGAAGGCAACGTTCCTTTTTGGCACGTTGCCTACTTTAATATTTCTCTCAAAAGATTTATTTACAAAATAAAAAATGGAAATAGGTACCAATAAGGTTATCTTCCCAATTGTTTAAATTGACGTTTTTAATTAAAAATCCCATGTTTGGTAATCTTAATTTTCACTATCCCGTTAAAGTCAATATTTGGATATTCTTTTTTCCAATTTAATTTTTCCCAAGTATCATGATGAAATGCATTAATATGTCTGCCAATACCCAAGCAGTCCGAATTTGCTTTCTGCATTTTTTTTATTATGTTATTTGCTTCATTCGATAGCATACTGGAAACCTTTTTATTCAATTTATCAATATTTTTTTTTGAATAAAGTTGTTTTTCTGGATATTCCATGATTTCTACATTCAAATCAAGTTTTAATTCAACAGAAATTTCATCAGGATTTTTCACTCTTACTTTTAAATCTCGCTTTAAATTCAGGACATTAAGCATTATGAAATTACTCAACTCGGGTTTTTTGTTTTTATGAACTTTAAGCTTAATTACAGCGTCTTTGCTTTTTTGATCTGCCATTAATAAGAATAGAGTAGAATCTTTATTAGTTAGATACTGTCCAGTATATTTATTCCCACTAAACATGGCCAATCCCATAATTTGTGCTTCCTTTTCCTTTGGTTTAATCAGGGGCAATACAAAATCAGTTCCAGGATCAAACATATCTGAGAGTAGAGGTCTAGTTTGTATTGGTAAGGAAGTGGATTCTTGGTTACTCTGGATGAGGGAACTAAGATACTCGCTCATTAGTTTATTCTTTTCGAGTTTAATGTTGAGCAGTTCACTGGCTGTTCCCTTCACAACTCCAACATTTGCTCGAACGGAACTTTTTGGATCTCTGTAAAATACGTCGATACCAGCAGAGATATCTTGCTTAGCATATTCTTCTCCTAACATTAATACCATCAATTCTGAGGCGTCGAACTGTTCAGCTATTTTATGATTAAGTTTATTTCTCACATCCCTTGGAGTATCCCCACTCTCTGTTATAACTTGACTTTCTGTTGTTTCCGTTCCCCCAGGTCCAGTAGTAAATAGTGGAATAGAAACTGTGGATACTATTTTTCCATCGGATGTTATATCAATCCCACTACCCATCACTAGTTTTACATCTTTCAGAAAATGTTGATCCCAACAGCCAGTTAAGAGGGTGACACCGATAAGCGATATAAAGGATACTTTTAGAATCTTCATAATTAAACAGTCTCCGGTGAGCCTTTTTTGCCTCTTAAAATGGAAACAAATAAAAGAATGCATGGTAAACCAAATATAAAAAAATAACTGGCAAATTTGATGTAATTACTAATTAGATTAATTACGTTATCGTTTGTGGGAATAAATAATACAAGAATATATAGCAGTGTTGCTGTACAAAAAAGAAGTGTTGAACGATTTGTTTTTGTAAACATATTAGCTAATCCATTAGATGTTAAATAAAGGTACATCATAATAGAAGTTCCAAATGTTGCTATCCAAACTGAAAGAAATAACAAGTCTGTTCTTTCAATGATTTGAAAAGAGCGAAATTTCAAGATAAATAAGATCGGTTCAGGGATGAGCTTCATTACATAGGGGCCAAGATAGGTAAGACAAACGAAAGTTATATAGGCATAAATTATAGTTACAATGCCATTTGCCAATAAGGCAACCTTCAGTTTTCCTACGCTTTTTCCTAAACTATAAGGGAAAATCACTAACAGCATTTCATACCCCAAAAAAGAAAGGAGTGACTGTGCCGTACCTTTTATAATAGAGGGAAACCCTGTTTGTCCTACTGGAAGAATATTTAAAATGTTAATACCTTTAACAAAGGAAGTAATTAGTATAAGAAAAAATATCACAGAAAACGATACGACAAAATAGTATCTTGCCATTACTGTTAAATTTTCTTTAACACAAAACACACACAGTGAAATCATGATTAAAAGTATGATCCAATTTGGTGTGCGTGGAATTATCCATATATGTGTCATACGTCCAAATAGTAATATAAGTAATATAGCAACTGAAGAAAAAAATAAAATATATGCAATTTTAAAAATAAAGGCAATATGTTTTCCGACAACTTCACTCATCATTTCGAATATTGTTAGACTAGGAAATCGTCGATAAAGTAACCAAATGAGTACAATATTAATTTGTACAAAGAAACCAGCTATAATGACCGATATCCAGGCATCACTTTCTGAGTCTTTAAATACTTCATATGGTAGGGAGATAACTCCAATGCCAATTTGGGTTAAAAAGATGAGAAAGAAAAGTTGAAATTGTGTAATCTTTTTCTCTTTAGTATTCAATTTACTTCCACTTCCTTGAACTAGATTGTTGATTAACTTTTTTTGGCTGATGATCAAGTGGTCTATTATTCAACTTCCATAAAGGTAATCTTACAATGGAATCCTTTATATCTTTAAATCGAAAAGGAGCAATCGGAGCTAAATAAGGTGACCCAAAAGACTCTAATTGACATAAATGTATAAACAAAGCCATGAAACTAAATGCAATACCTACAAAACCAAAAGTTGCTGCAGCTATCATTATTGGGAATCGCAAAAGACGAACGGCAGCACTCATTTCATTCGAAGGAACGACATATGATGAAATAGCCGTCGTTGCTACTACTATAATCATCGTATTCGATACTAAACCAGCTTTCACAATCGCATCGCCAATTACAAGACCACCTACGATACCAATAGTTGTTCCAATTGCGGAAGGAAGACGGATCCCTGCTTCTCGAATTAACTCAATTGTTAGTTCCATAATTATAGCTTCGATTAGTGGTGGATATGGAACCTTTTCTACTGCCCCTTTAACTGTTAGAACCAACTCCTCAGGTAACACTTCAAAATGAAAGCCAATTACGGCGATATAGAGACCTGGCAAAGAAACTGCAATTATAAAACTCAATAAGCGAATGACTTGAATAAAAGTGCCAATATAAGCGCGACTGTTATAATCATCAGGCGATTGGTAAAAAGAAAAGAAATTTATGGGTACAATGAGTACTGTTGGGCTTCCGTCCACAAACAGTGCAATTCTTCCCTCAATTAAGTTGGCGATTACACGATCAGGTCGTTCCGTACTTAACATTTGAGGAAATGGTGATACAGTTGAGTCTTCAATGAACTCTTCAAAATAACCTGGACCAAAAATCATATCAGAAGATATGTTCTTTATTCTATTTTGAACATTCTTTAATACATCTTCATTTGCAATTCCTTTTAGATGTACAATTGCAATTTTTGTATTTGTTATTTCTCCAATAGTTTGATATTCAATAAATAGATTTTGGTTCTTTATTCTCGTACGAATTAGATTTAAATTAATTGCTATATTCTCTACAAAGCCTAAATGAGATCCTCTTACAACTTTTTCATTGTTTGGTTCTTCTGTACCTCTGTCATTACTCAAGCCTGTATCGATAAGTAATACATGCTTCTCTCCATCCATAATGACAATTGCAAATCCTTGTAACATTTTGCTTGTAATTTCAGAGAAGTTGATGGAATTAGGAAAATGCTCGAGTGTAAAACTTTTCCTTTTTTCAATATTATTTTCACGTTGAGAAAGTGGAATGAAGAATTTTTGTTCTAACTTGTCTTGATCTACAAGAGTTTCTAAATATAAAACCATACACTCTTTTTGTTTAAACATAAATGGATAAGTCATTAGATCATGTGAATTGTTAAAAAATTCTATTATAAAATTTACGTTTTCACCAAAAGAGGGAAAAACTTTTGTTCCACTAATGTTAGAGTTTTGAAGCTGTTTATAGTGCTGAATAATACCTCGATGGTTTTGCTTGAAAAATCCCATTTTTACACATCCTGAATAATAGTGTTCTGTTACTAAATATTCTTCCAATAAACAGGATAAATATTACAGTAATTTCCAATGTAAATTACTTCTAGTGGAGAATGACTATTTGTGATCTTGATAAAACTATGCAATGAGGTATTGTGTTTTCCTTTTGGAAATTCTTCAAGATACTTTTCTTTCTATCTATAACAAATGGATAAGGACAGGTTTTCTTTTACTATAAATGTTTGTGCTCTAATCGATATGTTCAAATCTTTTTTGATAAAAATTACGAATTTTTTATGATAAAAGTGACAGAATATATCAAATCCTTTTTTTAAATATTTTTCATTTATTTAAGATAATGAAATGAGGAATAGAATGTATCAATTTATTGGTCGTTATGGAGATTTGATTATTCATTTATTTGATGAAAATAATTGGAATAGTTTGGCAGAATTATCTGCTAAAACGGGGTATTCGAAAAGTACAATATGGAGAGATTTAGAGTTTCTAGAGACAATCCTTCCAGATGGATGGGAATTTGAGAAAGATGAAGTTCGAGGGATTTATTTGAAAAAGCCCAAAAATGGCACGTTTGAAAGTTTGTTAGGACAAATACGCTCTCAAAATGAATATTTCCAGATTTTGATGTTTATAATCATGAACAACGGAGTGGATATTACACAAATAACTGAAAAGGTACATATAAGTCGTTCTACAGCATATCGTCATCTTGAAAAATTAAAACAAATGATTGAACAAGAAGGAGTATCTTTAACAATTAGTCCATTTAAATTAGAAGGAGAAGAAAAGGGGATTCGACGCTTTATCGTTGGATTCTTGGAGTTTATGGCCTTTGATCCCGAATCAGTTAATGCACCTAAGGTTAAACACTCTAAAGTTAAAGAATTTCAAACTACTTTGTTAAAATTAGGTGATAAATATTCAGTTTCATTTAGGACAGGGGCTTTGCAAAGGCTTACCTTATATATGTTTATTTCTAATCTACGTATGTCTATGGGATATTTTGTAGAATTTCCATCAGCTATTACCATGACTTATATAAATAACAAATTCGTTGATTTTTCAAAAGAATTAGTTCATTTTATGGTTAAATGTCCAACAAGAGACATACAATTACAAGAAATTTATTCATATGTTGTTTACCTTATGAGTGAAGAAAGACCATCCAATCGTTCTGAATATCTTAAATTTATACGTTCTATTTTGAATTCAAAAAGAGGAGAACCTGTGGTTAAAACTTTTAATATTCTGTCAGAATACATTGGGTTTAATCTTTCTGAAGATGAAACTTTTTTATTTTATTACTTTAAAAAGTTAAGGAGAATGTTAATTGAAGTAGAGTTTGGTATAGGCACTGGTAGGGGTCCTTTATTACAGTATATAAGTTATTTTAATACTAATCGGTTTTTTAAGATTGTTGAAGAAATAACAACTAAGATTTTTATAGAAAATAATATGAACCCAAAGGAAATTGATATATTAGATATATTTTTACTCATTCAATCAGCAATTTTACGAAAGAAAAATCAATTTTCTATAAAAGGTGCATTAGTTTGCCGTTCTTATATTGAAAAAGAGTATATTTGGGGTGTCTTACACTACCACTTCGGAAATAAGATTGAATTAATAAAAATCGACGCTTATTCTAGCGATTTGAGATTCAAGTATGATGAGTTTGATTTGATTATTACTACAGATACTAGAAACTTACAGATAGAACATGTCCCAACAATTATGATTTCTGCGGTACCTTCACCTTCTGAATTAAATAAAATTCATCAATTTATTAATCAAAAGTTTTTTGACCAATTTGGTATAAGTCAAACAATGATTTATCCATACACTAATAAATCTTTTGATTAATTGGATTCTTTCAATAAATTTTCATAGTGGCAACTATACTAAGTCTACGGATTGATTAAATACAAAAAGAACACTACCAGGGGTACTGTAGGTAGTGTTCTTTTTGTAGATACTAATAAAGTAACTAATTGAAAATAGAAATTAATGAAACTGTTGTATAATAAGAGAAAATTGATGTTCAACCCTTACCTGTCTAGTTTACAAGTAAATATATGTTATGGTATTCCAAAAAAACAAAATCTTGTTTTATTTTTGAAATAAGATACATTAAGATGATTGGAATTTCAAAATAATGTAGACGGTTTTGTTTTATATTAAATTCTTAGTTAGAAAATCAAATAATGAAAACAAAATCTTTTAATTTCGATACTGTACATGATTTATAAATTAACGCATAGTATGGGATAGTTTAGTAAAGTGTTTGACTGTTTAGTCTTATTAATGCACTTTCAGGATTAGGTCATTACTAAAGAAAAGTTTTCCTTTCAAGTAACTTAATAAACTCTTTTATTAAGTTTTTATCATAGTGATGTCCACTAAGAGTATTAAACTCTTTTATAATATCATCACGATATACTGGTTTTTGATAAATACGACCGTAGAGCATTGTATCGAAAGAATCGATTATCCGGATGATCTTTGAGTCAAAAGGGATTTCTTCTTCTTTTTTTCCAAAATATCCAGAACCGTCTATGTTTTCGTGGTGAAATAAAATGACATCAGAATCATTGGAGGAGAATTGAGGATATTTCTTTAGTATTTCTTCACCATATTCAGTATGTCGTTTAATTTCTGAAAATTCAATATTTGTGAGTTGTTTTTGTTTATTTAATAATGAAGGACTAATCCTAGTTTTTCCTATATCATGGAAAGCGCCCAATACTAACAATCGATCAGCATTATTAATTCCTAAATAACATGCGAAATCATATGAATTTTTAGCGACTCTTAGTGAGTGTTGGAATGTTCCCTTACAGTGTGAATATAACTCTTGCATTAATTCTCCGTATACAGATTTCAATTTTTATGCCACTCCTTAAAAAAGAATCAAACCTTTTTTTGAATACACAAAGTGTAACAATTTTTCAAATAATTTTTGTTCCATTTTTGAAATCAAAATGGTACGTATTTGGATTATCAAATTATGAAATGTTTTCTCAAAAAAAATATTCATAATAACAGTGTAAGTTGAAGTTTTAATTTATAAGTTTCTAAATATAAATAATGAATCTTATTATTGGAATATTGTTTGTTGAATAAATTGAAGAGAGTGGAAAAAGTGGATCGGTATATAGGGCATCAAGAGTCTAGAGAATAAAAAGGCTAATATTTTTAATTATAATTTTCCTAAAAAAACAAAGGCTCTTCTAGTTATAGAAGAACCTACAGAGTTAAAACTTTTAAGTACATACACTACAATTAGAGAAACTCGTTTTAGCGAAGGTCTTGGTTGTGTTTATTGTGGAAGTGTAAAAGTTAAGCGAAACGGTAAATATCGCGGAAGACAACGTTACATCTGCCATGATTGCTGCAAGTAATTTAATGACTAAACTAATACCCCGATTTCTGGTTCACGTTATCTTGGGAAATGGGCTAAATATTTTCGTATGATGATTGAAGGCTACACCTTACCAAAAATTGCTGAGGAACTTAAAATTCACATATCGACTTGTTTCTATTGGAGGCACAAGATATTATTTGCATTGCATTCTTTAGGATTTGAAGGTTTAAAGGGAATTGTTGAAAGTGATGAGACCTTTTTCAAAGAGTCTTTTAAAGGGCGTAAAGTTGAAGGTAGAGACCCCAAAGAACGAGGCGGCAGAGACCCAAAAAGAGGTATTAGTAGTCTTAAAATTGCGGTTGTAGTGGCGCAAGACCGTAATGGTCAAGTAGTTGTTAGAAAAGCGGGTCGCGGGCGGGTCCGAGCAGAAGAAATAGATGCTGTAATTGGGGAGTATATTGACCCCTCTGCTTTGTTATGCACTGATACTGCAACGAATTATAAAAAAATTGCTTTGGTTAAAGGATTAAAACACGAAACAATTAATGTCAGCAAAGAAGGGTATGTTAAAAAAGGCATATATCATGTTCAGCATGTTAATAGCTTTCATAAACGTCTTGGCGATTGGATGGATAGGTTTCAAGGAGTAGCGACTAAATATCTCGACAATTACTAATACTGGTTCAAATTCTTACAACATAATAAAAAGTTAGCTACTAATGATAGAGTGAAAAATATGATGTTAGGTTCGTGTCAAAATCCTAATTATATTACAGTTAAATATTTACGAGAGGTATAAAAATATGAATTTGAACAAAAAAAGCCATATAATGATATGACTTTAAAGGTTACTTAAACTGTTGCCCTTTCAAATCCATTTTTAATTGCCCTTGCTAATTCTCCAGGTATTATTTTTTTCTCATTTTAAGAAGCTTAGTCAAAAAAGATATGTTGGATAAAGACTTTTATAGTTAATCGCTGTAAACTTATTGCAGAGGTTCTTTGTGTTCTAGCTTTCCAGTACGCAAAGGACTTTTTTATTTTAAAATAAAACAGAAATAATCTTCTTTATAGATTATTTCTGTTTTAATCGTTCTTCCTTTGTCTGAATATTGTGCTGTAAACGAATTTCCTGTATATCGTTCTAGGTGAAGAGAAATGTGAATGGACAGTTTTCAATTAAAATAATTAAAATTATTTTCTCTTTAATAAAATAATATTAGATGACCTCACTCCTTAATTGGGAATGAGGTTTTTTGTATTAATAGCTATAAAAACCTTCAATGAATAGTGAATACATACTATTCTTCTTCTGCATAAACGAAAGAGTATATAGTAACTGCAGAAAATTTCCCCAAAATATTCAAGGGTAGGGTGTTTCAAAAAAGAAATGAAATAAACCAAAATTGAAGACTAATGTTTTGTCGATTTATGTAAGATTAATTTTGCAAACATGAACAACTGAGATGTGAAGACTACATGCATTTATATTTTATTTAATTTGTGTATCAAACATATTAAATGTTCATGAGTTCGAAATTGGACATTTTTGCAATATATAAAACAAAAGGAGAATGCAACAATGAAGTTTAAGAAAGTTTTAATCGGAGGAATTGTATCATCAGCAACAGTATTTTCATTAGTGTCACCTTCATTCGCAGCTACTGCTAATGGAGCAACTTCTACTGGACATATCCAATTAATAACAGGAGCACCTACAACTTCTGTAGATCCTATTTACCCAAACACTCCAGATGGTTCTACTGGAAATATTGGTCCATTAACGATTGATAATGTATCACCATTAGAATTTGGGTCATATGAAGTTTCAGGTCAAAATATTACAGCGACAGCAACTACTACAAATCCAAACGCTCAGGTTACTGATGCTCGTGGAACAGGTGCTGGATGGACATTACAAGTATCTTCTTCTCCATTTACAGATGGTTCTAAAACATTAAATGGAGCGATATTAAATCTTCCAACAGGTACAGCACAAACTGTTCCAGGAAATGTTAGTGCTGCACCACAAATGAATGCCGTATCGTTGGACACGAGTGCTGGTACTGCGATTAACCTTATCACTGCGCAAGCTAATCAAGGTATGGGAACTTGGGTAGATCTAATGGATAATTCTCAAATTAAACTAACAGTTCCATCGGGTAACTTGGCAGGTGATTATACTGCTACATTAACTTGGACTCTAGTTGATGCACCACAATAATTATTAACCTAAGAAATATTTTTCGTAATTTTAAGTTAAACTTGGCTCTTTATATTTAAATAGCCAAGTTTAACAATTTTTAAAGACTATTTTTCATTAATGACATAAGAAGGTGAAAATAAATGAAAAAAGGGTTAACATTTTTCTTAATGCTTTTAATAACTGGACTAGGATTATTTTCTAAGGTTGAGCATTCATACTCTGCTGCAATGGATTATTCTGTTAAAGCAAATATTCCAGAAAACCAGATTAATAAGAATCTAAGTTATTTTGATTTGCAAATGAGACCAGGCTCAATACAAAAAGTATCTTTAACAGTTAAAAATAATTCAAAAGAAGAATTAGAAATCATGATTGAACCCAATACTGCCATAACCAATCAAAATGGTGTAATTGATTATAGTAAACATGATTATAAAAAGGATAGTACTTTAAAGAATGCATTTTCTGATATTATTTCCGATAAGCAAAAAGTTGTTTTAAAAGGAGACGAATCAAAGAAAGTGTTTTTTACTATTCAAATGCCTAAAAAATCATTTGATGGTATTATTTTGGGTGGTTTCAATATTTATAGAACTGACATAAAAAATGAAACTAAAAAAAGTAATAACATTCAAGTTGAAAACGTGTTTTCATATGTTATTGGAGTAAAATTATCGGAAACAGATGAAGTTGTTTTTCCTAAACTTAAGTTAAATAAGGTTAATGCTGGATTGATGAACTATCGTACTGTTATAACAGCTAATTTACAAAATACAGAAGCAGTTATCATCAATAATTTAGATGTTTCTGCAAGAATTACTAAAGAAGGGAAAAAGAAGCAACTTCACGCAACTAAAAAAACCAATCTATCGATGGCTCCAAATTCTAATTTTGATTTTCCGATAAATTGGGATAATCAAAAGTTAGATCCAGGTAAGTATCACCTATATCTAACTGCTACTAATGGGGATCAAACATGGGAATTTGATAAAATGTTTGAAATTAAAGATACAGATGCGAATGCTATTAATAAATCAGCAGTTGATTTAGAAAAAGATTACACTTTACTTTATATTGGAATAGCTTTGACCATCTTAGCGGTAATGATGTTAATAATTATTTTGCTAAGAAAGAAAAAAAGAGGCGAACATTATGAGGAATAAAAAATTTCTTACAGTTATCCTGTCTGTATTTTTTCTTATAGGTTCATTGCTTCCAAGTTCGAAAACTACATCGGAAACAGCGGTTGCAGCAACTACTGTTCAAGATAATCCTCCTTCTAAAATTGACTTGACTAATATATTTACTACCCCATCAGGTTCAAATAGTACAGTTATCAACAATAATATTGTTCAAGTAACACCTGCTACTGGGAACCAAAAGGGGGGTATTTGGTCAACGGTCGCTAATAAAATAGATCTAACAAAAAACTTTAATGCAAGTATGTATTTGTACTTTGGTGATCAAGGGGCTAATGCAGGAGACGGTATGGCATTTGTAATGCATAATGATCTAAAGGGTTCTAATGCACTGTCTCCTAACTTTGGTTCTGGTCTTGGAGTGTATGCAGGACAAAATCCAGGGTCCTCTAAAACTGATGGAATTCAAAATAGTTTTGCTGTTGAGTTTGATACCTATGTTAATAATAATGGTAGTGATGGTTATTTTGATACGAATGTTACTACCGGAAATCATGTTGCATGGAGCTATCCAGGAAAAGATTCAACCTATATTGATTACTATGTGTTCCCAGGTAATAGAAGAACAATGAAACATAATAATGTGGATGGAAACGTCGGTGTACAATACCCTGGGAATTTATCAAATGATACATGGCGTAAATTTACGGTTAATTGGAATGCTACGAGTAAGGTCCTTACGTATCAGCTTCAAGGGTTATCCCCTGTATTAGTTCCTATAGATGTACAAGACGTTTTTGGAACTAATTCAGTCTATTGGGGATTTACTGGTTCAACAGGTAGTAAATATGAAACCAACAGGGTTGCTTTTGATCAAGTTCCAGGATTAGTAAATGCAGACTTGTATAGAACGATAACTAGGGAAGATTCATCTGTTGTTAAAAATAATGATGATGTTTATGGGGGAGAGGTTTTAACCTATAAACTTAATGCGAAGTATTTATCTGGCTTGCAAGAATGGGCTAATATTTATGCCAAGACAACAATTAACAATGATGTTTCATATATACCCGGTTCAATGACTTTAACCGATTCAACTGGTACACAGGTATTAAGTGATTATTTATGGGCAGGTCAATCATTGAATGTAAATATCGGTAATATGAATATTACTAGGAATGATGTGACTATTTCTTTTAAAGTGAAAGTAAATAAAACGGCATCAAAGACTTATGTAACTGAAAATGCCACGTTTAATGGGAATAATGCAAATTATCAATTTTCACCTTCAAATTATTATATATTGCCTAATCAAAAACCTGAAGTGACTATAAATGATATTGGTCCTATTCATTTACTCTTAGGGGAGGATTATCAAGTAAATGGGACTTGGTTTGATAGTGAGAAGTCCCAAGTTCTAATTTACAAAAATTTAAATGGGATTATGGTAGAAGATGGAACATTAGTAACCGGAGACAAAATTAATCCGGTGAACTGGAGTTACTTTATTTCACACGATCAGTTGGAAATAGGTAGAAATATTTTTTCAATGAATGTATACAATGGAAATGTTTTTTCAAATTTGGCTTCTCTTGAAATTTATGTAGAGAGTGCCCCTACTATTTCGTTAGAAGATGCCCAAAACACTATTCCAGTTGATTTGGGTAATAATTATACAATTTCAGGTAATTGGAATGACATCGACAGTAATACAATTGATTTATATTATTTAATAGATAATAGTACACCAGTTAAATTTGCATCTAATGTATTAAATGCTACTAATAAAGGTGATAACGTTAATTATTCGTATGATATTCCATCAGATCAATTGCCTATAGGTACACACCAAATTACAGTCTATGGTTTAGACGATTCAGGAAGGAAATCAAATACTGAACAACTATCTTTAGATGTGACTGGAAAGTTAACTTTTACTAATGTATCTACAGATGTAAGTTTTGTAGGGATGGAAATTCCTAATCATCCAACATTCACACAACGCAATAATGATTGGGATATTCGTGTAGAAGATACTAGAAGAACCGGAAGTTCATGGCGTGTCACAGCTACCTTAGAAACAGAATTTTCAGATGACCATGGACATAAATTAACAGATGCATTAAAGTTTGTTGATGAAAATGGAATTGAAACAAATATGTCACAAGGAATTCCCGTTAATGTTTTCACTCACAACACAGTTAGTTCGCAAGAAATACCATTAATATGGCAAAATAATCAAGGCATATTACTAAAAGTTAATTCATTTAACTATGCAGGAGAATATGCAGGTACGATTAGATGGAGTTTAGTTGATGCACCATAATCGTAATTTATTTAGATGGGCAGAACAAATGAGATTAACCTATATAATATTTCCTAAATATTAAGTACCATAATTTGTTTTAGAGTATTTTAAATATAAACTCTCCTTTGGAGAGTTTTTTTATTAACATGATTAGAAACCGAGGGGTTTGAAAAAAATTAGAGTTATGGTTATGAGAGATTAAAAACAAACATTACACTATGAAGTGACAAAGTGAAGAGAACCAGTTATTGATAATCCCATTAAAAAAGGTCTTTCAGCGGGAATTCTTGCTACCAAGGTGAAGGGTAATACTGGCCAACAAGATTTCGGTCTGACATCATCACTTAATGACAGGCTAATAAGTTTTATAGACTACGTTACTTTGACTGGACCCCAAGAATTTAGAATTTCTCCTGTACTTGTCTATATGCCTTTCACACGATTGAGAGCTGTAATTATTTCTGTTAAAATTCGGTTCATATTTTTACACTTAAAAAGCGAAAGTCCACAACTTTTTTCATTTCTTAGAAAAAATATGCTTACTTTGATATATCAAAATGTAACGAATGTTACAATGTTACAATTATATTTATCTCAATATTGAAATCAAAAAGATTAAAAATGACGTTATAAATTACTTAATATTCTATTACCAAAATTGTTTAATAAAGGATAAGTTTTTATAAATATAAAAACATCAAAAAAGATTCATCCATATTGGTTTTTGAATGTCTGTTGCAAGTATCTAAAATGAAATAGTTAATATTATTATTGAAATATTTTTAATAGTTTTTTTTAGTAATCTGTAATAGAAGTAATATTTCATCAATTTTCGACAAACTTCAACGTTATATTTTGTTTGTTGAAATATCGCTTATTCAAATATATCTGCCTAGATCCATTTACTGTATGGTGATAAAGGATATAAAATTTAGTCAAAAATCGGTTTGAAAAGTCAGAAAATTCAGTTGGAATTTGTTAATGTTTTTGAAATCAATTATGGAAAGAAGGTGGAATAGTGTATCGTTTCATAGGGCGTTTTGCAGATTTAGTATTACATTTATTTGATGATAATGGATGGAATAGCTTATCGGAATTATCAGAAAAAACAGGATATCCTAAAAGTACAATTTGGAGAGATTTAGAATTCTTGGAGACAATCCTTCCTGAGGGGTGGTCGTTTGAGAAAGATGATTCTCGCGGAATTTTTTTGACAAAACCTGAAAATGGAACTTTTGAAAGTCTATTAGTAGAAATTAGAGCTAAAAATGAATATTTCCAAATTTTCATGCTAATTGTTATGAATAATGGAGTTGACATTTCCCAGATAACTGAAGAGGTTCATATAAGCCGTTCGACTGCTTATCGCCATCTTGAGAAAATAAAAGAAATCATTAATCAAGCAGGAGTTTCATTATCTTTGAGCCCATTCAAATTGGAAGGGGAAGAAAAAAAAATTCGCCGCTTTATCATGGGAGTTATAGAATTCATGACATTCGATCCTAGTACCGATAAAAATTCTTTTAAAACCTCAGCATTCCAATCGACATTGTTAAATTTGGGTGATAAATATTCTATTTCATTTAAAACAGGTGCGTTGCAACGTCTTACAATGTACATGTATATCTCGAACCTTCGTATTTCAATGAGATATTTTATAGGTTCTCCAGCTCCAATGTTAAATAGTTATTTAGATACCAAGTATTATAATTTTTCAAAAGAGTTAATCCATTTTATGGTCAAATGTCCCACAAGAGAAATCCAGTTACAAGAAATTTTGGCTTTTGTTATATATCTTTTGAGTGAAGAAAGACCGTCAAATCGTTTGGAATATCTAAAAAATATTAAATCATTATTAAAGACGGAAAAATGCGCTCCTGTAGTTAAATTTTTTGAAGTTATTTCAGATTATGTAGGGTTTAATCTTGCAGAAGATGACTTGTTTTTATGTTACTTCTTTCAAAAGTTAAAGAGAATGTTAATTGAATCAGAATTTGAAATAGGTACTGGAAGAGGTCCTTTATTACAATATATTCATTATTTTAATACTAACCCTTCTTATAAGAAAATTGGAGAAATAGCAACTCAGATTTTCTTAGAAAATGCAATGAAAGTAAGGGAAATTGATATATTAGATATATTTATTCTCATTCAAGCTGCTATTTTACGAAAAAAAAATCAATTGTGTTTAAAAGTCGCATTAATATGTAGATCAATAATTGAAAAAGAATATATTTTAGAAATTTTAAAATTTCACTTTGGTAATAAGCTTACAATTTCAGATATAGAAGCTTTTTCCACAGATTTGAGATATAAGTATGATGATTTTGATTTAATTATTTCCACAGATAATCGAAGTATTCATATTGACCACGTTCCAACTATTATGATTTCTTCAGTACCATCGCTTTCTGAACTAAACAAAATTCGTAAGTTTCTTGATAAACATTTTTTTGAACAATATGATTTAAATGTACAAATGGTATATCCTTTCGCCACATAATAGAGTAGAAAATATTATTTTATGAAATACTAATAAATTGAATGGTATTTACTCCAGTCTTTTTTTCAGTATATACAATTAAAATGAGTGCTTAAAAGTGACAAGGAAATCTTCACTTTTTTATAGTACTCTTTTTTTGTACATAAAACACATAATTATTAGAATATAAATACATTTAAAACAAGACCGTATGCTTTGTTTTTTGGAAGTATAATTTAAAAGAGGCCTCAAAAGGTACTTAGGAGTTATGGGAGTAGACCAGTGAATTATGGCAGATACTCAATCAAAAGGATATGCAATTAAAAATGGAGTTACTATTAACTGTTCAAGGATAAAAAAACTTTTATTATCTACTTAAAAACGTTAGGTTTTTTGTGTGGACTAACACTCTTGAACTAATTGAAATTTATTTTAGTGACTATATAGTTTTTCATTCTTTGCAAATAATTATGATAAATGGTCTATGAAAGTTAATAATTAATAAGAAAACCACCAAGTTTGCTTGTCTTGGTGGCTTTTCATTTCTTTTATGCTTTATTTATTTACATGTGTTAATGTGGCTCCGTATGGCGTTACATCAAAAAATTCTCCATAACCATAAACATTTCCACTACCGTTAGCAATTACGGATTTCCGTGACTTCCACGCCTTTTTCCATTGTTCAGGTACATCTGCTGAACGGCGTTCAACAATAATATTCAGTTTTCTTGTTTCAATTTGTTTATTTGTTAAATTTTTTGTATTGATCTTTTTGAAATCATTAAGAATTAGGTCTCTTGTTTTATCAGAAATTGCACCACTCTGAACAAAGATATCAAACATTAATGCATAACCTCTTTTTGTCCATAATCCAAATGTCTTATAATATTTCTCGGATTGGTCATAATACCACTTTGATGCTTGAATTTGTTCGTCAACACATTCTTTAGTCATACCAAGATTCTTAAAGTAGGTTTTCCAAGGCTCTACTACTTGATATTTATTTTTCGGATTACTAATTGAATCTCCCCATGCAATTTGTTCAGTTTTGGATTTGTTTTTTACAACATCTACAAAAATATTATATGAATTCATATCACTGTTAAAGGCCATTTTTACTATATCATTGTGATTATTAATCATTTTAATCATGATAGGTTGTAGCGTATTAGAACCAAAATTATACTGTAATGCGCCAAATGATAATCCAGCTCCGTCAAAGTTTCCACTTGATGTACCAAATGCTTCTTTTGACGAAGAAGATGTCTCATACCAAGAAGTAACAGCTAAAGCTGTCTTCTTCATTGAATTACTTGCAGGTAATTTTACTGGACTAATCGTTTGATTGGAAGATTTGTTGGTAACTTCTATCTTTTTAGATGTTACTTTTAGTTTTTGTCCAATCTTAATTATATTTGACTTTAATTTATTTTGTTTTTTTAAGTCTGAAACAGTCGTTTTGTAATTCTTAGAAATCTTATAAAGCGTATCCCCTTTTTTTACTTTATACACCTGTGTGGAAGCTTGTGGTTGGCCAGCAAAAATCCCTAGTGATATAGTGAAAGTTAAAGACAATACCGTACCTTTGATGTATTTATTCATAATGTGATATTCTCCTAACTATAAGTTTTTTATTGGTTTCTTACATTATTGAGAAATAAACATTTGTGTCCAAGTATTTGCACGTGAATTATAACCAACACCAATTTGATCAAGATTCCCGTTTAAAATATTTGCTCTATGCCCAGCGCTATTCATCCATGCTTGTACTACTTCTTCAGGTGTTTTTTGACCTTTTGCAATGTTTTCTGCAGCGTATTTATATGAGATACCAAACTGCTTCATCATATCGAAAGGAGATCCATATGTTGGACTGTTATGATCGAAATAGTTTTTATCTGTCATATCTTTTGATTTTGTACGTGCCACACTAGATAATTTGTTATTTACTTTGAATGACTTTAATCCTGCCTTTGAACGTTCTACATTTGTTAATTCAACTACTTTATTTTCAAAAGCAGATAATAATGTGGATTCTTCAGGTTTTTCTGCAACTTGCTCAGAAGGCTTTTCTGGTTTTACTGGAGCTGGATTTGATGGTTGAGATGGAACTGTTGTTGTAATCGATGTTTTAGAACCAGGATTTACAAGTTTAGATGGTTTTGGAGTAATTTGAGTCACAGTTTGACCAGGATTTTGTTGATGTTGTTCTTTTAACTGATAGATAAAATCGTTAAAATTAGTTTCTTTTTGGTCTTCAAGTAAATTTAAAACTTTATTATTAAACTTAATTTTATTAGAAAGTACATTGTCTAACTTTAATTCGGGTAAATTAAAATATTGAAATAGAGCATTGTTAGAAAATGCATTTCCTTCTTTTGAATTAACTGTATTTGAAGTTTGGGGGTTAAATAATAAAGGTCCTATCAAGACAGATAAAGTAATTGTTTTAAACATTTTATTTCCTCCATTAATTTTATTTTTAAATTTATATGGTAAGTCCTAAAATTTTTTAAGTTGATGTCCCATTGACTGGGAACAATCTAACTTTAACAATTAAATGGCTGTTATTTATCTCAGCTCAGTTATTTTCCATTTCAAATTAGAAATGACATTTTATCTTTGTTGTCACAACAGGCAAATTAAACATAAATTTCCTATAACCTATGTTTAAAATTTTTCTTTTTGAAAATACTTTCCTTTTCAAATAAAAAGAAGTTTTTTAAACGAATCTATTTCTTCTTTATTTTTTTTGACTTTCGGTTGAGGTCTTAGAAAAAACTAAATTAATGGAGGTAAAAGATAAAAGAGAAGCTAAGTTAGTATTGTTGAGGAAAAATTCATAGATCATAAATGAAACAATAAGGAAGTTATTTAGGTGTTGTTTTGAAATAACACTCTCTTAGTGATGATATGAGCTTAACTACAAGCTTTAATTATTTGTATCTAGTCCAATGACTAAATGTTTTTCTTTGTGAATATTTCAAATAATAATATCATGCTAATTCTCATTCATATACTTCTCCGAATCATATTTAAAATATCCTATCTTAACAATAGCGTTAAAAAGAGGGCTAACCAATTTACTTGTAATGAAATAATTTTGGATACTTATAGTTTTATTTGGTTTTTTGTTGTATTTTTTTTGTTTCCTAGGACAGAAGTTTTAAAGGAAGATCTTAAACTAAAGAAAAATATTCAATTAGCAGTTATAACTCAAATTGCAATTGACTTTTCTAAAGAAACATATTGTGGTTGGGGTAAAATGGTAGTTTTTCCACCTTATGCTGATTTAAAGACTAAATTTAAAAAATATAATATTAGAACTAATATTGATGAAATTCAATCAACCATTGAATCTAATGATGGTATAAACTTAATAGTTTTTGTAAAGAATCATGGGATTGTATCTTATATAAATTACGAAATAGATAAAGGGGATTTTCACTTTAATTATAACCAAGTTCTTTCTAGAGAAAATTCAACATTTCTCATTAATCATGATAAAAATAATAGATTAATATTTTTTAAATAATAAAAGTAAGTGGTGCATAAGTGTATACTTACTTTTTTCTTTTTTTATAGCAACATTGAAGTGTTGATATAAGTATGTTTTGGTTCTAAAAACATTTTTCTAAATTTTAATAGCTGAAAGATTAATGATTGTAGAATTTATTACTTTATTCGGATATCCTTGGAATCCTCCCAAAGTAATAAATTAATACTAAAAGGAGTGTCCCTTGTATAATACATAGTCCAATCCTCTTTAGTAGCATAATAATATTTGTCTAACATTTTGGGATCAATTCACTTAGGGGGAGCTTTTTTATAAAAAAAAGCCATCTCCATAAAAAGGAAATGACTCTTTCTTGTTAGTTTGAGATCGTTATTGTAGAAGTTTAATCTTCATATCCATTTTACTATTAAAAATAAATTATTTTTCTTCGATAAAAAAACATCTTGTTTCACTTTTGGGGATTTAACATTGAGATTGATACTATTTTACTTCTCAAATATAACTAGGAATTATTAAAAAAGAAATTATAGGAATGAAAAAAGAAGGTTCGATTAAAAAAATTAAAAAATACATTGGTGCCATACTATTGTAAATGATACTAAAACGTCACTTCATGCTAGGTTTTTCTAATGTAAGTTTGATAATAGGGAAACGGTGTCCGATTTGGATACTAGATTAGTAAGATTACATCGATGAATGTAGAAGACTATGTTAGAGAGTCTGCGCCATATCTGTATCAAAAGATAAATACTAAAATAAAAAAGAGTCTTTCCCGCCGCCTCTGGGAAGACTCTTCTTTATTTTTACTTGAGGAACTAATTAAATGTAACAACTCTTAGAGATTACAAAATTTATTATAACAATGACTTGAGAATAAATAGTTTCTATTTTAAACTTTATCCTTTCAAAATAGAGACAGCATAATCCTCAAATGTATAATAAGAGTTAAAAAATAATAAAGATATAGAAAAGTTAAAACTATAGTACATAGTGGAACACCATTAAAGGATATTGCTAATATGTGAGGATTATTAAGAACAACGATTGTAGTTTCAATAAACGCTTACATTGGAGTAGGACTTGGATAGCATATTCCTTATTAACGGCATATGTAAAAACTAACGGTAAACTGGTTAATAATATATAAAAACTCTACACGAAAAACTTCTTAATTCTAAAATTCTCCGTTTCATAAAAGGAATTTAATTGTAATGCAGTAGTATTAAAATTTAAATAAGTCATTTATTGACAATAGCTAGGTAGCTAACTCCCCGTGAGTTATAATCTGTTCTCACGCAAAATAAAAACAGTTTTAAAGCAAGAGCACAGATTTTGTTTAGCTCTTGCTCTTTTTTCTATTAAAAAAAATAGTACTCGAAAAGTTAAATAATTTTGTAAGGGAAGTTTTTTTATGAAATCAACAGGTATTGTTAGAAAGATAGATGGGCTAGGAAGAATTGTTATTCCTAAAGAAGTAAGAAGAATAAGAGGTATTGACATAGGTGCTGAAGTAGAGATGTTTGTAGAAAAGGATTCAATTGTGTTACGTAAATACGATCCGAATAGTATTTGTATGATAACAGATGAAATTGCCACTGTACAATTATGTAATGGTAATATTGTATTAAGTAAACAGGGTTTAAAGATCTTGTGTCAATCAATAGAAGAACTTGTTAATAATAAAAAATGAAATGAATTAATTCAGAATAGGGATATGAAAATAGAAAATGTAAGCTACAATTTAATTTGTTACGATGAAGTAATTTAGCATTCTATCTTTACTTTGATCGTGGAAAATTTGTGTAATGCAAATGGTGAGTATCTGAAAAGATGCTCTCTTTTTGTCTAAAAAAGGAAGGTATTGAATTTATGATCAAAAATGTATTAACCAAAGGGGTAATATCCTCTACAGCTTTATTGATATTTACCTCACCTGCAATAACTTTTGCAAGTGAGAATAATTCTGTGCCAGCTTCTAGTAGTTCAGTAGATACATCTCCCATGTATACTTCTAACCAGGCAACTATGTCGAGTAGTGAATTTGATGCAAAAAGTGCAGAAGAAAGAGCACAATTACCCCTGGAACAGCAACAGGACATTAATAAACTCGAGAATTATTTAATAAATAAATCTCACCAGAGTCGAAGTATTTTGCCATTTTTTGACTCTGCGATTCAAGGAGTAGCAAGTTATATTTTTGATAACATTTTTAAAAGTGAAGCAATTGATAATTCTGAGCCACAAAATGATTGGTATCTTGGACTGAGCAATAAAAAAGACATCTATATGGATGTTTTTGAAATCTCAACAAATAAAAATATAAAGCTATATGCAAAATATGTTGATAATAAATCAAATAAAACTATTATACTTTATGATGGATTTAACGGTAATTCTAATTATCTTTTAGATAGAGCAAAATTTTATTCTGACAATGGATATAATCTACTAATGCCTGATCCACGTGCTTCTGGAAAAAGCGAAGGAACGTATATAACATTTGGCGCCTATGAAAAAGATGATTTAAATAAATGGATTGATTTAGAACTGAAAAATAGACCTAATCAAGAAATTATTTTGTATGGCCAATCAATGGGTGCAGCGTCAGTAATGCTTTCCCAAGAAACAACGAATGAACACGTAAAAGCAATAATTGAAGAAGGCGGATTTTCCAGTGTTGATTCACTAATTCGAAGTATAGTTTATGAACAGGTTCTTAAACAACTCCAATATATTCCTGGTTATAACCTAATCGATTGGTCCGCAAATGGAACAGTAACTCTAGTATTAAATTTTTTAAACGAAAATTATTTAAAACCAAAGTTGAAATTTGATTTATATACAATCCAACCAATTGAAAATGTAAGAAAATCTAATACTCCTAAACTATTTATTCATGGAGGTAGTGATTCAGTAATTCCAATTATAGAGAAAGATAAATTATTCGCAGCAGCATCTGGATACAAAGAACAGCTAACTATTCCAAATGCAAACCATACTGACTCTTTCACTGTAGATTCTGAAATTTATACAAAAAAAGTCCTATCTTTTTTAAATACTGTTGATCAAAATTTAATACCAAAAGAAGCAGTGATTGCTCCAGATAAAAATTTGCTTAAGAATCCTGATTTTGAAGAAACTGAAAGTGGTTTAAAATTATGGGAAACTAGTTTAGATGGAGTGCTCTTTAACAATTCTATTCTAGAGAGAAATAACTATGGAGAGTTTGTTATGAAGAGTTCGGGTGAAGACCAGGTTACTATCAGAAATTATAAAAACGGTTTTAGATTGTTTAACCGATATAAATGGGACAAAGGATATGTTGGGCAAGAAATTGATGTTGTCAAAGGTGAGCAGTATCAATTAAGTTTCAAAGCTAACAATGGAAGTAACGATGGCTTATCAGCCCCAAATGTTTTGTATGGGATAGGAAATGATTTGAATGACGAGGCTCAATGGAGCAGTGTACCGACTCTAAAAACATTTAAATATGTTGCTAATTCTAACGAGAAAATTAAAGTGAAATTAGGTGCAAAAGATGGTTATGATACATTTTTTAAACAATACACTCATGCTGTTTTTTCAGATATTCAATTAATTAATACTGATCACACTCCACCTGTAGCTCCTGAAATTTCTGAAGTTTTAAATCAAAATCAAAGGACAATTATAAAAGGGAAAGGTGAGCCGGACACTCAAATTCTGCTTTATAATAATGAAGAAATTTCAAGTGTAAAAACGGACGCAAATGGTTTATTTGAATTTGACATACCAATAAATAACGTTAGTCAGATTCTACATTTAGTAAATAAAGATGTGAAAGGAAATATGAGTAAGTCTACAGTTATAGTACCGAATTAGATATAAATAACATGAATAGTAATTTTATTTAATGTCAGCCACTCTATTACACTATTATTGAAATATTTAATTCTACAATTGGGTCATATAAAATATTGAGATTTATTATTAAATTGTTAGGGTCTCATTCAACTCAATCTATTTAATCTACTAAAAAAAGAGTATCTCCTTAAAGGGATGCTCCTTTTTATTGTCATTCTGTTACTGAATTTAATTTTATTTTTTAAAGGAGATATAATTTTGAATAGAAATAATTTAAAACAAAACACATTTAAAACAGCAGTATTAAGTATTATTTTTACTGCTTTAATTGTAATATTGGTAGATGAATCTATAAGGGATCTAATTCTGAGGATTGTTTGGTTATTAAAATTGCCTTCTCCCTATTAACGATTTATCCGAATAAATTCTCCTTCCTCAAGCGTGCGAAGGGCATAGCCCAACGGTAGGTGGGGGATGAAATTTCGCTTTGGCAAAGCCGATTTCATCGCAATCAACCGCCAGTTCGTCAGGCAAAGTAAAGAAGTGGCAACTGCAAAAATGAACGGTAATGGGAGTCATGGAAGAAGTTTAGATTCCCTTCCTAAAAATGTAAAAGAAAAGTTAGTAAATAGTGACACATATAAAAAGCAAGCTGCAAAGCAAAAGAAATTAGAAAAAACAAGAAGCGATGCACAAAAAATAAACTGGGCTAACCCACTACAGGTCGCTAAAACAATACCAGTTATTGTAGCAGCAGTAGGCGTGTCATTATATATGACTGCTAAAGGATGGAAACAATTCATCTTTGCTTAATAAAAGAGTGTTATAAATGAGATTAGATTACAGAAGATTGATAAGAACAAAAGATGTAGAATTATATATAGTTAGAAAAGAACGTTTTTCTCCAGAGGAACTAGCATTTATACTTCTAGTAGATCTTAAGAGACCTAGCAAACTTAGTGACAATCCTATGCTTATAGGAATTGAGACAGAAGAAGAATTTGAAAGTTCATTAAACCATATAGCAGGATTAGTGCTTAGTAAGTCGGAGTTAACTTTGGAAAACTTTGAAGATATTTCTTATTTTGTTGAGTGCATGTTAGAGATCAAACCAGATTGTTCATATTTTTTACACGATGTAGAAGAAGACTATAACTTTAAATTTAATAGTAATTTATCTATAATAACTTTCATAGAACCATATGTAAAAAAATTAATCCAAATATAAATTTATCTACGATAACAGATAAAAGCTTTAATTACCTTTGCCAATCTTAACGATTAAATAAGAAATAGAGTCTACCAAGAAGGAGCTCATCACTATGAATGGCTCCTTTTTAAATTTTAGAGTTGAGCAATTTATAAAATAATCTGTTATATATTAGAGTACAATAACTCTCTTAGCGTATAAAATCCGCGTTTTGTCGGCAGGACCCCTGTTAGAGAAAATCTAAGGGTTTTCTTTGTGGTATAAAGTATGTTTATAATATTCTATGTACCTTTTTTACTTTGAAAGTATTTCAAAATGTCATACTAATTAACTCGATATGCAAAAAATGAAAAGCTGAAAAAATATTTATCACATTCAGATCTAACTTACTAAACAGAGTTTAATTCTTCATTTAGAAACTTATAAAGAGTTGGTTTTGGATGAAATCAACTCTTTATTTACATTTAAAACGCTTCTTTATTTTTAATGCAACGTTATTTTTACGCTTATTCTGTTTATCTAAGTAAAGCATAGTTGTCTTTATCGATTCATGACCTAACGATTGATGGTATGCGAAAAACATCTGCACATATTTACTAAGATATGAATGACCATATTTTTTATTATTAAATGAAGTAAATAGTGGTGACCCATCTAAAGGATCTAATTCTACAGGTAATCTTCTTCTCTTTCGATATTCAACAATTGCATCAAATACATAAGGAAAAATATATACTTCACGTTCTTTGTTCCGTTTTCCTTTGACCTTTAACCAATATTCTCCATTTTCACAAGTAGTTTTTCTTCTTCATTTACAAACTTCATTTCTTTTTATATTGGAAAATTTGTTTCATCTAAATTAGCGTTTTATATTTCTTGCTATTTTGCGATTCTGTATTTCTTGTAGTTCGTACATTTTTTGAAAAGCGTATTTAAAAGTGAGAGTTAGAAATTGTTTTCGGGGATAAATATCTTCTTTTGTTTCTAAATTAAAACAAATTATTTTATTTTAAGGATATAGTAATATTTCATATTATGTATTCTAAAAAAGAAGGAAAAAGTACCCCTTTTTAAATTTCTAACTCTCATATGTAGACAAAAAAGAGCCGTTCCTTGGGCAGAGGAATAGGCTCTTTTGTCTATATAATCCAAAGTCATTGTGATGAACGTTAAAATAACGATTTCAAAACAAAAATATCTAAGCATCTAGAAATCTTAATAGATTAAAGTAAATTACTTAGGATTTGTTTGGTTAAATAATATAAAAATATCGTTTTATTAATGAAAGGCTTCATTTCAAATTTGAATCATCCTAAGGTGCTAAATAGTTATAAGATGTACTAGCCAAGATAATTGCTATTGGCAAATAATTTTTACATCATGGGAGGGCATAAATATATATGAGAAAAGTTATTCATCTAGTTACAGGAATTGTAATCATGGCTCCAGTATTATTTGGATTCAATGCTCCTAAAACTGAAGCTGCAAGTGGAAAAATAACAGCATCTATATTAAATGTAAGAGGAACACCATCTACAAAAGGTAAAATAATAGGAAAAATATCACGTAATAGTAAAGTAAATTATACGAACTATAGTAGTACATGGGTCAAAATCAAATATAAAAACAAAACTGGATATGTTTCAAAAAAATATATAAAAGCAATATCTGTCCCAACAGTTAATTTTAATGGAAAAGTTACGGCCACCATTTTAAATGTAAGAGAAAAAAGCCAATCAAATCAAAAAATTATAGGTAAATTATCCAAGGGTACAATTGTAAAAGTAACTAATAAATCAAATGATTGGTATTATGTTACTTCAGGTAAAATTAAAGGATGGGTTTTTTCAAAATATATTACTAAGATAACAGGAAATACAAGTTCTTCACCAATTATACAAAATCCTGTTGCAACATCATATAATTCTCTAGATATTCGTTACCCTTCAAAAGTAAAAGCAGAGTCAATAAATAATTATATAAATAATTTCGAAAAGTATTCAGGTCAAAGTTCCGTTTTTGACGGTAAAGGACAACTTTTCATTAATATAGGCATGGAAGCAGGAATTAATCCTCTAATTATAGCTGCAATGGCTATTCATGAAAGTAATTTTGGTACAAACGAATTGTCCATTAAAAAGTATAACCTATTCAGCGTAGGAGCATACGATTCAGACCCATTTTACTATGCGTATACTTTTCAAAACGTAGAACACTCTATAAAATATCAAGTAAAATTTTTAAAAGAACAATATCTAAATCCCTCTAGTTGGAAATACAAAGGTCCTCATTTAGGGGGAGCATCAGATGGGTTAAATTATTATTACGCAACTGATAAACAATGGGGATCTAAAATTACAACACATGCGAATAAAATTTATCCATTTAATGAAAGTGAGTATACAAATGTCAAACTTATGACAGGTGTTACTCCTATAGTTGCCAATCCTATTATACCAGAACCAAAAAGCAAATAATATTTTTAATATAGATATCCAGAAAGAAGAAGTTCTAGTCTGAACTACTGTAAAAGTGCAACTGTGAAAGAATGGAACAAGAATTAAAAAGTAAAGTTGAAATATCTGTCCTCCCTAAGGTAAAGGAGACTTTTCCCAGATTCATAATTAGTCCCCCACTTTTCTACCTTTAGAAAAAATATCTCGGGTCTCTTTATGAACAACTTCTTTTCAAATTTATGCTTATTCACGCGTTTTTTAAGCCATTAAATTGTTTTATCAAAAAAGACCTACACGTAAATGTGAAGGTCTTTTTTAAATAGATTAATAGGATTACTTACTAGGTGTTATGCATACTAATCATAGAAATAATTTAATAGATTAGAGTTTTTAAATTGGACTTTCATGAGAGTAAATTAGATAAAATCTCCATGGATAAAAATGATATAATATAACATTGTCTGGCTTTTGATTATGTTTTTTTTCAGTAGATTGTTGGATGGTAGGATGCAACAATCTACTGAAAAAGAAATAAAGAATATATAACTATTTATTTAAGTAGTGTTGTGATGATTTTATTTGTATTCTTATTAATTTTAAGAAAAAATGTTTAAAAAACCTTTACTTATTTATAGTAAAGGTTTTTTATTTCCAAATTATTTATATTCGGAGCTATATCTGAAACGGTAATTGTTAAAAAAACAAAAACCTTTGATCTTTGTTCAGGCTTTCATAATATTTAGTACTTTTATCGTCTCAAAAGAAAATTCTGAAAAACCAAAATAGAAACTTCTTAATTTGGAAGATTTTGTTATCTTTAATTATCCGGATGTTTTAAAAATGATATCATTTTAACTATTTGAGATAAAAGGATATAGCTCCAGTAGTTAGCATTATTAAAAAAGAATAATTAAAATTCAGTACCTTTTTTGACTTTTCTAGTTTTAAAATGCAAATCCAATTTATTACAACATTTTTTAAGGAGAAATAATAATGAAAAAATTTAAAAAGCTATTAATCTCAACATTAACAATAGGGAGTTTAACACTTATTGGCACTAATAGTACACAAGCAGCTACTAAAACAATAACTAAAACATCATCATACAAGAGTTTTGCTGGATTAACTGTCGCAAAACATACTGCTACAACAGTATTCTCTTATAATGGCTCTAGTCTTCAATCAAACAAAGCACTCTATACAGATTATTGGACAGCACCATTGAATGGTGTAAGTTCAACAAGTTCAAAGTGGGATTGGTATACTTCTTCTTCTGGTAGATCAAATAGTTTAGTTAAATTTTATTTTGGTGTACCAACTCCATGGGGAGCTATTGGAAGTAATTACTCAGATCGATTAGTTACTGATGTTTACAGTAATGGTGGATGGAATTAATACTTAATAAGTAAGGGGAATTCACCATGGATGGTATAGTATTAAATAACCTACATTTTAATTACCCTAATAAAAGTATTTTCAGAGGGATAAGCTTTAATGCTTATCCCTCTCAAATAACATTTTTAGCAGGGGAAAATGGTATTGGAAAAACTACATGGATAAAACTTGCTACTGGTAGGTTAAAGCCTTTAAATGGAGAAATTACATTTAATAGTAAAAAAATAACGGAAATTAGAGATCAGATTTCAGTAGTATTAGACGAACCACCTATATATGAACATTTAAATGGTTATGATAATTTAATTGCTCTAGCTGGTGTATGTAAGCTAAGTGAACAGGACCAGTTAGAAATCACAAATACTTTAAATTTAGCTCCTTCCCTTATGAATAGAAAAGCTAAAGGATTCTCTTTAGGCCAAAGACATCGATTAGCATATGCAGCAGCGATAATCAGGAGACCAAAATATTTAATTTTAGATGAACCTACTATTGGACTAGATCCTTTTTCTTGGGATTTAATAAAAGAACATTTAAAATCTATGGCTCAAAGTGGAGTAACGATTATATTAACTGGACATGATTTTAATCAAATCAGTGAGATAGCCGATAATATAGTAATTATTAAAAATGGCAAAGTAATAAAAGAAGGAAATATTAATGGACTACTGAAGGACAATAAAAAAACATTAAATATATTAGTTAATAATATTAAAGTGGTTAAAAATCTGTATCCACTTAGTACTATAAGAATTGTAAATAATGATGAGTATGTTTGTATTCCAATTGAGGAAAATCAAGATTTTAATAAAATCTTAAATGTTTTAAATAAGCACGATGTAACTATTAAGGACTTAAATGTGCGTTCAATTACCCTTAAAGAAATATATAAGGAGTTTGTACAGAAAGAAAATGTATCAGAACGGGGATAGTTTGTGTGATTAAAAATCTTTTCATAGAATTTAAAATCTTTAGATACCATAAATTGATGTGGTTTCTCATGGCATTGCTATTAATTTTGATTATTTATAGTGTGACATTTTCCTACAATACAGTTCAATCATTAGATCACCAAATATTTCTTATCTTGAAAAAACAGCCTTCAGAAGTAACTATAGATTTTTCTCAATCCATTGGAGAACTAAAGAAATTAATAAATGGTATTACTCCAATGGCGATTATTAATAATAATCTTCTATTGATTATTATGATTGGGCCAATTATTAGTAGCACAATAGGGGCAATTATAGTGGGTAGCGAATTTAAACAAAGAACAGTTGTGATTAAAGCAAGTCATTACGGTTGGACTCAATCAGTTATTTCAAAGATTATGCTTTTACTAGCATTATCAATCGCTTTACCTATTTTTGTAACTATACTTAGTTATATCGAAGGTTATATTGTTTTTAATTGGGCAAAAGATCATTTGCACCACAATGAACTTGTAACACTAAAACATATTAAGATAAAAATATTTTCTCAAATAATAGTTAGCATATTTACTTTATTTTTTTATGGGTCTATAGGATTGTTTTTCTCACTAATCTCAAGAAGTACACTAATTGGTGGTATTGTTGCATTTCTTATTCCTTATATTGATAAATTTCTGGCTAGTTTTTCACTAGAATCGTTATTTCCTACAACATGGTTAAGTATTTTAATTAAAAATAATTTCACTTTATTTGAAAATTCATTTGCAAGTCCTACATATTTACCCAATACAGATATGAAAACGTCAAGTGTATTTTTACTTTTTGTATGTTTAATTCTAATTGTATGCTTTGCAAATATATATGTTTCTAAAAATCAAAAGATATAAAGGAGCTTAATTATTATGAAAAATAGACTTGTTAAAGTCTTTCTAATAATATTTATAATTTTTATATTTGCTATGGTATTAATGTTCGGTTTGTTCAAACCAGTTAACAAGTCTACCAAAACTAGTAGTGCAGTAAAGTTTATTTTATATTCATAAAGAAATTACAGAGCTTTGGCACCCTATCAAAAACTTGAAATTATCTCCAAAACATTTTAAAGCAAACTCTAATAAAAAGTATGGTGGCAATGTAAAAAGGTCATGAGTGGGAAGCACAAATTATTAAACTTAGAGCTGGTCAAAGATGTCCATTTTGTTCAAATAAACGTGTAGGGAAAGTAAATTGTTTAGCTATTACAAATCCAGAATTAATAAAAGAATGGTATCCAATAAAAATGGAAAAAAGAAAATAATAGAAGCTAACAAAAAGGGACTTGCTGCAGAAATAGATACAGTTATTGACGGAAAAAATTATAGATTAATTATTAAAAAATATAAAGTGACCACTTTTTATCGAAAAGAATTAAATTAGGTAATTATAAGGAAGGTATACCAACTTTTATTTCTACTAAAAATTATAATGAATTAATTAAAGAGAAATCAAAAAATGATTTTATTTTAATATCTGATTCAAGTGCTTTACAAGCTGGATTTGATCAAGCTATAAAGAGTAATCATTCTGATGTTTATGGTGCAGTCATTTTTTCATATCAAGATCAAATGATATCAACTTTTGAGGATTGGGATGACATTGATATGATCTGGCAGTCAATTCTAAGTTCAATGATTGACTGTAAAAAGACAAAAAATATTGGAAAACATGGTGCATCATTAAACAATATGGATTGGGAAATGAAATATTTAAAAGAGAAATCCGGTGATTCAATATTATTAACCTGGTATCATGGATTTGATGTTCAAGAATGGGATAAACATAAAAAGACAAGTGTACGTCTACCATTATTTTTATTACTTACAACACTAATAACTGAGAGTACGTATTATGTAGAGTTTAGGGGAAATGGATCGACTGAAGGAATCAAGCGTTTAATTGATGAATTAAAGTCATTTAATTAATTATAATTTTGGTAAGAAAACTGATATAAAATATTATAAGCCTTTATAGAAGTAAATTAAGTGTAGTATGATATAGGGATAGCACGTAACTAATAAAGAAGCAATTATCTTAAATCGAGATAATTGCTTCTTTTAATTTCACATATTAGTCCCCAGAATCAAAATTTATCGTTGAATGAAAATAGAATATCTACAATAATGTATAATACTACTTAGTATCAATTGTGAATAATTTTCAACTGATGATAACAAAATTGGTATAAAAAAAATAATAAGATTTATGAATAATCAATATAAAACATTCGTTTAATTCTAATTATCCTTAATAGATTAACTTTTAATAGAATGGCCTAAACCTAGTTATACCAAGGGTTTAGGCCGTTTTTTTATTTTGGATTTTAGAAAAGGAAACAAGGATTAACCATTTTGTCGAACTTGCAAAGGCCTATATATATGAGAATTATAGAGAAGACATCTCGCTTGTACAAATCGCAAACCATGTAAACCTAAATTCGTTTTACTTTAGCAAAATGTTTAAAAAGAAAACTGGTGAAACATTTAGTGATTT
>Ga0102589_1000876_pt1 | contig 48859 bp, 49 predicted proteins | sample AraplaMF_Col_mLB_FD_76858 | JGI IMG/M metagenome (GOLD analysis project Ga0102589, IMG submission 76858) | Arabidopsis root microbial communities from the University of North Carolina, USA - plate scrape MF_Col_mLB | ecosystem: Host-associated > Plants > Roots > Endosphere | place: USA...
ATTATTTTCAATATAAGCAAATAATACAAGTAAAATAAAAATACAAGCACTCTTTACAATAACAGAAAAAGAACCATCTTTCTACACGATGGCTCTCATTTCGTGAAAAAAAGTGCAAACTACATCAATATTTAATGTAGTTTACCTAAGTTTTCCCCTACTTTTATAGGTTGACCAGACTTTAATTCATTATTTGCAGTAAAACTGTCTGCTTCAAATAGTAAAACAACTGTTGAACCAAAAGAAAAATATCCAACTTCAGTACCTTTTTTAAGTCGTTTTTCTTTTGCAGTCACTACAATCGTATTTACAAACATGGCACCAACTTTAATCATCGCTACATGCTTCCCGTTTTCAGAAGATTTTACCTCTGAAACTACACGATAGTTTTTTGAAAGAGGATCTTTACCATAAGTTAAACCAGCTTTATTTACAGGATAAGATTTAGCACCTAATTCAAATTGAGAAATGACTTCACCTGCAATCGGACTATGTATACGATGGTAATGACTTGGACTTAAATAAAGCACCATATAATATCCCTCATTATACTTATCTGCCATTTCTTTTGAACCTAACATTTCAATAATACTATATGTTTTTCCCTTAACAACAAATTGTATATCTTCTTCAATCTTACCGTGAGATTCTAATACACCATCAACTGGACAAGCCAATTCATTTTCGCCTGCATAAATTGGTCTTGCATTATTTTTTAATTCTCTTGTAAATAATGCATGTAGTGTTGGAAAAGATGTATTTTTACTTTCTTCCATATTTAGTTTAAACGCATTAATATATGGTTTAATAAGTACCTTACTCAATCTTGAAGTGGAGAATTTCCTAAGAAATCCTGAAGTTGCCCTATTGTTTGTTAGTTCAATAAACATTCGATAAAATCCTTGTTTCATCTATTTACCCCTTATTTACTTAATTAAAATTACTATTTTATATACTTATTCTTATCTAATTTAATTTCTTAATTCCTATTCTCCTTATTTCCTTATCCGCTCTTCTTTACCACTCTTTCTTACATCTTATTTGTCCATATTGATGTACTTCTTGTTCTTCTACTTTACTCTAGATTTAAAATACTGTCACTAATCGTTCATCTGCATTTCACACTAAGTTCACATTTAACTGTTACAATACGGATGTAATGACTATTAGGAGGTAGCCTATGTTTGAAGAACAAAGCTTAGGTGAATGGAAAAACACTCTTTTAATATACAAATTTGCGTTAGATGAAATAAATACGAAAATTAAAATATTAAATGAAGAATTCACATTAAATCATGATCACAATCCAATTGAACACGTAAAATCACGAATTAAAAAACCAGACAGTATTATTAAAAAGCTTGAACGTAAAGGACTTGAACTGTCACAACATAATATAGAACACTTTATTAACGATGTAGCTGGCGTTCGAATTAGTTGCTCATTTATCAGTGATATTTATAAAATTTATGAATTATTAAAACAGCAAGATGACATCTATATAATAGAAGTTAAAGATTATATAAAAAATCCAAAACCAAACGGATATAAAAGTTTCCATATGATTATCGAAATTCCGATCTTCCTTGCATCTGAAACAAAAAGAGTCAAAGTAGAAATACAAATTCGAACAGTAGCTATGGATTTTTGGGCAAGTCTTGAACATAAAATTTTCTATAAATACAATAAAAAAGTTCCATATGAAATTATTGAAAGCTTAAATGAAGCTTCAGCTACAGTAAACTCTCTTGACTATAAAATGGAGAGTATTAAGAATCAAATGGAAGAAATAAAAGAACTTGAATATAACAAATAATCATTCTTTTTAAAGTGACTGAGGATACATTCCACCAGTCACTTTTTTCGTTTTTTTCTAAAAAATTGTAGCTATAGATTTTAGTAGAGGTAAGTCTAAAATTCTGCTCGCAAATGGCAAGGTAAAATCTATCAATCAAGGAATGATCTTATCTATATTTTTGATTTATTTTATCTTCAAGTGTAAAATTAGTTCTTTCAACATCAGTTTTAAGATAAAATAAGATATAGTAGTATGAAGTTATGTTAGAATTCTTAATAAAAATTTTTTCTTATAGATAAACTGTGTATTGGGGGAAACGAATGAATAACGACTTACATTACAATACATTCATACCTGAAAATATTCCTAATGAACGAAAGACAGCTATTAAGACACTTGTTTATTATATTTTAATATTTGTAATCGGTTTGAATGTGCTTCTATTTCTAGGATCAATCGCAGCTGCAATCGTAGTTGCTGCAACTGGGATGGATATATCTGATGACGAACTGTTTAAAATTTTTACGGATGCTTCTATTTATTTAGATACGATTTTTGGTTTTCTTAGTCTATGGTGGCTTTACTACTATACAAAAAAGAACGGTATTCTTTCTTTAAGAAGAATTAGAATTTCGATATATGACATCCTTTTAATAATAGGTGCTTATGTAGCGTTGATTGTAACTGCTGGATTGTTAGATTTTATCTTTAAAAGTTTTGGCGTTTCAATTGCTACACCAGATAATCAAAAAGCAGTAGAAGACTTACTATCTACAAATCCAGTTTTAATGATGATCTCGGCAATCATCTTAGCTCCTATTAAAGAAGAATGGATCACAAGAAAATTAATTATCGGTTCAATTTTTAAAAACCTTCCATATGTTGGATTAATTGTTAGTTCATTTGGTTTTGGATTATTGCATATGATTGCAGGGTTTTCATTTTATGCCTTAATTCAATATTCATTAGCAGGACTAATTTTTGGTATACTTTATATCTTAACGAAGCGTATAGAAGTTTCTATATTAGCTCATTTTTTAAACAACTTTGTTTCAATTGTGGCTTTTTATTTACTAAAGTAATTTGCTTAACGCTCCGAACTGGAGCGTTTTTCTATTGAGAGTTTTAAAGAGGTGAAGGTTCGTTTATGTATTATGTATTTGTTTTTATAGGTGGTTTTTTAGGGGCAATCTCTCGATATTTTGTTGGTAACATCATTCAACCATTATCAAGTGGATTTCCTATTCAAACTTTTTTTATTAATTGCCTTGGTAGCTTCTTTTTAGGTGCATTTCTACCATTCGCAAAAAATCGTTTGAAGCCTGAATATAGTTTATTAATTGGCACTGGTTTTACAGGCGCCTTTACAACATTCTCTACATTCTCGCTTGAAAATGTACTTCTAATGAACGAAAAACTATTTTTAGTAAGCTTCCTTTATATTCTCTTTAGTATGGTTGTTGGGATTTTCTTATCTTTTTCTGGATATAAACTAACAAATCAATTTCATAAAAAGGAAGGTGCATCTACTTCATGATCATAATTGGTTTATTTGGTGGTTTTGGTGCAGTTTCTAGATTTGCTCTCGGAAACTTAGTTTCTAAATATAATAAAACTTCATTTCCATATGGTACCTTTTTCATCAATATCATAGGATCGATGTTGCTCGGAATGACATATCATTTTTATGTAGATCAAGTAATTTCCGCTGATATTTGGCTCTCTTTTGGAGTAGGGTTTTTAGGTGCTTTCACAACCTTTTCGACTTTTAGTTATGAGGCAATTCAATTATTTATTTCTAAAAAATACAAAATGGCCATGTTTTATGTTTTACTTTCTACTATATTATGTATTTTAAGTGCATATCTTGGTTTAAATATATATACATGAGAATACGAAATAAGACCTCTACTTACAATTAGTCAGAGGTCTTATTTCGTATGTTTAATATTGGGCTCAAAAGTTATTTACCAACCAAAATCTAATGTTTTCCCTGTTTCTGCTAATGTTTTTACATTACTCAAGATCATTGGCCAGCTTGATTTCGTATTTTCATATGATGGATGATTTTCCGGCCACTTGTCATTCACTAGTTTAAGTTTCGTACAATTTCCTACCTCTTCAAGGTATAAAGTTATTCTAGTCTCAAGTTCTGCATGGTTTTCTCGATAAGACGGCCCTGCATGCTCTGTATAACTCATCATTTTATATGGTTCATAAGCTAGTATTTCACCATATACATGAACTGTTTCATCTCCATCTGCTCCAGGTCCAATATATTCATAAGGTGCGCCTACTTCAAATGTTGATTTCAATACACATCCGAAAAAAATAGCTTTTGTTCCTTCAGGGGAAATAAAAATATTCCAAATGTCCTCAGGTTTTGAATTAATATAAATTTCAAACGTAAGATCCATGCAATACCCTCCATTTATTTGATTGTTATCAAGAACATATTTCCACTTCCATTATATACCAATTACATCTTCATTCTATCAAATATATTTAAAACTTCATGTCAAATTAGAATAAAAAAACACCACTTAATAAATTAAGTGATGTCTTATCTTTTTTGAAATTAGAATGCCCAGTTTCCATTACGCATAATTGGTTCTACTGTGCCATCTTCTTTAATACCATCAATGTTTAGTTCAGCCGATCCAATCATGAAATCAACATGAGTTAAACTTTGGTTAATACCTCTTTTTGCTTGCTCTTCAGCAGGTAATTTTTCTCCATCTTTCATATTGTTCGGATAAGCTTTCCCAAGTGCTAAATGACAAGATGCATTTTCATCATATAACGTGTTAAAGAAAATTAATCCCGTATTAGAAATTGGAGAATCATGAGGTACTAAAGCTACTTCACCTAAACGGCGAGCTCCCTCATCAGTATCAAGTAAATGTTGTAACGTATCATAGCCTTTTTCAGCTGTGAAATCAACTACACTTCCATCTTTAAATGTTAATGAGAAGTTTTCGATTAAATTCCCACCGTAATTTAATGGAAGCGTGCTTGTTACAGTACCATTTACACCATGGCTATGTGGCATAGAGAAAACTTCTTCAGTTGGAATGTTTGGATTGAACCATTTTCCATCTTCACTGTTTGCTCCTCCACCTTTCCATACGTGATCATCAACTAGGTCTAGTTTTAAATCAGTACCTGGTGCAGTATAATGTAATGTTTTATAACGCTTGTCATTTAATTGAACAACTTTTTCTTGTAAGAAATCATTGTGTTTTTCCCAAGCTTGAACTGGGTTTTCATTGTCAACACGGCAAATTTTGAAAACTGAATCCCAAAGTAATTCCATTGCTTTATCAATGTTTTCATTTGGATACACTTTTTCTGCCCATTCTTTACATGGAATAGCAACGATTGACCAACGAATACGATCAGCCATCATATATTCACGGTACTTATGTAAAGCAGTATTTGCAGTTTTGTTGAATGTTGCAATTCGTTTCGGATCGATTCCTTTTAATAGTTCTGGATTTGGTGAGATAACTGAAAGAACAGCACCACCATTTTCAGCTAACTCTTCCATAGCTGTTACTTTCCAAGCTGGAAACTCTCCAAATACTTCATCTGGAGCTAATTCATATTTCGTACGTGTAACTGCGTCGTCATTCCAATCAATGTTTACAAGCTTAGCTCCTGCTTCATAAGCATACTTTACAACTTTACGTACGTATTCAGCAGCAATAATTGGTGCGTTTATATGTAATGTTTGTCCTGGTACGATATTTACTCCACTCTTTACAGCAAGTTCAGCATATTTTTCTAATAATTGTTCAAACTGAGACATAAAAATTCCCTCCATTAAACGATTTTTGACTAACAACTAAATTATAATACAAATTTCAGAAAATTGGTACACAAAATAGACTGACTATTCATTTTTATTTCTAAAAAGAAGCACCTCACCAATCTTGATGAAGTGCTTTCATTTAATTAACAATATATGTTTCATAGCCGTTCACATTCAAAAAGTTTTTTGCTTTGTCTCGATCTTTTTCAGTTTGAAGACTAACTCTTAATACACCTGGCAAGCCTTCTCTTGATTCAATGATTCTTAAATTCGTGATACTGACTTGGTGAATTGATAAAATTGTCGTGATATTGGACAACTCTCCAACACGGTCCATCACATCAATATATAAATCAAAATAGCTTGGAATTGCTCCATTTGCTTTTGCTGGCATATTATCACGAAAATCCTTTGATTCTTTAAAATAATTGTAGATTTCTTCATGTTCTTGTTGCTCAACTAAATGATACATTTCTTTCATATCTTCTATCCAGCTTGATATGAGAGAGAGAAGCGTATCTTTATTTTGAATCACAATATCGGTCCACATTTTCGGACTACTTGATGCAATCCTCGTAATATCTCTAAACCCTCCAGCAGCAAGAGAAGTTGCTAATGGTTCAGTTTTAGAATATTGTTGGACTTGCTTTACTAAGCTAGCAGCAATTAAATGAGGGAAATGACTAACTACCCCAGTTATGTTATCGTGCGTTTTTTCATCTATGACAACAAAATGAGATCCTGTTCCCTTTAGCCAATTTTTGAGCTCATCAATTTGATCCTTAGTAGTATGTTCATTAGGTGATAAAATATAGTATGCATTTTCAAATAAATGAACTTTTGCACTTTCAATTCCAGTTTTATGTGAACCAGCCATTGGATGTCCACCGATAAAGCAATAACCTTTATCAGTAAGAATTTTCGAGTGCCTCATGATCTCACCTTTTGTACTACCTACATCCGTAATCATGACATCTTCTCTTAATTGATACTCACTCAAAATATGAATATATTTGATTGATTCCTCAACAGGACATGAAAAGATGATAAGATGTGCATCCTCGGCACATTCTTTCAGTTGGATCGAGGATGCATCTAATATTTTCATTCTCTTACCTATTTCTAACTGCGATTCATTCACATCAAAACCGATGATATTCACGTCATGTACTTTTTTGATTGCGAGTGAGATTGAACCACCAATTAGACCTGTGCCAATTAAGAGGACATTCTTTTTCACGCCCTCACCGCCCATCTTTCCTTAAATAGAATGTTAAAGCTTATGACTGAAGTTTAGCACGGAAATCTTTTAGCTCATGCATGAATTCTTCAAATTGAGGAATGTTCATTTGTTGAGCTGAATCTGATAATGCAACCGCTGGATCAGGATGTACTTCAGCCATTACTGCATCTGCACCAATTGCTAAAGCTGCTTTTGCTGCTGGTAATAATAAGTCTTTTCGACCAGTTGAGTGAGTAACATCAACGACAACAGGTAAATGTGTTTCTTTCTTTAAAATTGGAACTGCTGAGATGTCTAATGTATTACGAGTTGCTCTCTCATAAGTTCTAATTCCTCGTTCACAAAGAATGATTTGATCATTTCCTTGAGAAATAATGTATTCTGCAGCATTAATGAATTCCTCAATCGTAGCAGACAAACCACGTTTTAATAATACTGGTTTATTTACTTGACCTACTGTACGAAGTAAATCAAAGTTTTGCATATTACGAGCTCCAATTTGGATCACATCAACGTATTCTAAAGCTCTTTCTACATCGTTTGGATTTAAGATTTCACTTATTACTGATAGATCGAATTCATCTGCAACATCTCTTAAAATTTGTAAACCTTCGTATCCTAGTCCTTGGAAGTCATATGGAGACGTTCTAGGTTTAAATGCTCCACCACGCATCATTGTTAGACCTTGTTGCTTCATTGCTTGCCCAACTGCACGAACTTGTTCATAACTTTCAACAGCACATGGTCCCATAATAAATGATTGAGAGCCATCGCCAAGTATATCGTTTTTCACTCTTACAATCGTATTTTCAGGTTTTTTCTTTCTTGATACTAAAAGAGCTTTTCTGTGATCATCTTCTTGTAATTCAAGACTTGCTTGGAAGATCGTTTTGAAAATATGTTGTAGTGTAGATGTTTCAAAAGGTCCTTCATTAACATTCGCAATCATATCTAGTACTTCACGTTCACGTACCGGATCAAAACGCTTAATGCCATGCTTAATTTTTTGTTTACCAATCTCTTGTACGACAGTACCTCGCTCATTTAAAAGCTCAACAATTTTTAAATTAATTTCATCAACCTTATCACGTAATTGAACCAATTCATTGTTTGTACTCATTTCTTTTTCCTCCTAAATTTTTTCATTATTAGTTTTTATATTGCCAATACAACTCCATAAAAATTGAAGTAAGTATGTAAAAAATGAAAATAAAAAATCCCTACTGAATAAACAGTAGGGACGAATTAATAAAGTTCGCGGTACCACCCTAGTTGTGAACAAAAATGTTCACCACCTTCGTTTTGTTAACGATCGATCATCGACCGTTTCTACTCTCATTTAAAGAAGAGATAGAAATTGCTCCAAGAATGTAATTCAGCATAGCTTTTGTACTGACTTTCAGCGACCGTCAGCTCTCTAAAACAGTGAAGTTATGCCTACTGTGCTCTTTTCATCGCAACGTATTAAATTGTCAAAAAATTCTTCATAAAAGGTATTAATGAGGATTATATAGCACTGTTAAATGGACTGTCAATGCATATTTTTTTTATGATATGTGATATTTTTTTAAAAGATACATGTCTACTGAAATGGTAGCGCTTACTCTTTTCAACATTTTTTTTATAAACCTTACATTTTTTATATGGTACAGACACACAGACCACTTTCAACTCATAGATATATAAATAACAACTTACCTAACCTTCCTTAGGAGTGATTATATGCCTGGTCTATTTACCGCCTTAAGTCTGTTCTTAAAAGAAGTGTTTGTGTTTGTTTCATATGTAAAAAACAATGCATTTCCACAGCCTCTCTCACAAGCTGAAGAAACACTTTACTTAAATAGAATGGCTGAGGGAGATGGAGAAGCAAGAAATTTATTAATTGAACATAATTTAAGACTGGTAGCGCATATTGTGAAGAAATTTGAAAATACAGGTGAAGATGCCGAGGATTTGATTTCAATTGGTACCATCGGCCTTATTAAAGCAATTGAGAGCTTTGTTCAAGGTAAAGGAACCAAATTAGCAACTTATGCTGCTCGATGTATTGAAAACGAGATACTTATGCATTTAAGAGCTTTAAAGAAGACGAAAAAAGATGTCTCATTACATGACCCTATAGGTCAGGATAAAGAAGGTAATGAAATTTCTCTACTCGACATATTAAAAACAGAAACAGAAGATGTAGTTGATCAAATTCAATTGAACATGGAATTAGAAAAAATAAAACAATACATCAAAATTTTAGATGAACGTGAAAAAGATGTTATTATACAAAGATTTGGGATCGACATGGATAAAGAGTTAACGCAACGTGAAATTGCCAAAAAATTGGGCATTTCTAGGAGTTATGTTTCAAGAATTGAAAAACGTGCATTAATGAAAATGTATCATGAATTTTTGAGAGCAGAGAAGGATAAGAAAAAGGATAAAAAGTAAAAAATAACCACTGTTTTCACAGTGGTTTTTATGCTTGTTCTTCATTTTTCAGTTTTCGATAAAAATGATTAGATGTTAGGAAAAAGATAAGCGATAAAATAAGCATTCCGAACACAATACATTCTATTACAATAATTTTAGATTGGGATAAACCGTCCTTTGGTAGTAGAGTCCCGATATAGAAAAAAGTTGCCAATGCTGTCGTAATTGCACCGAATGTTTTAAAATCATTTACTTTTGCTTGTAGTTTTTTTAAGTTCACGTGACCTACACCTTCCCTTCTCAATGTCTAACTTACTATAACATATTTTATTCATACTTTGAGGAGGGAAATAGAGGAAAAGAAGGAAAATGGAAGGAAAAAGAAAAGAGTCAAAAAGGCTATTTTTCATATATAACAAACGAATGATCATTGATGGATACTATACTGTTTGTGTTAAAATATACTTGTTAAACTGCATAGTAGATTTGTACTTTATTAACAAGTAAACGTGGATTAAGGAGATCTTAAAAATGGCAACTTCTGAAAAGAATATAAGGGTTTGCAACAAAGGGCACAAATATTATAAAAGTACTGACTGCCCAACCTGTCCGACTTGTGAACAGGAACGAAAACCTGAAAACGGTTTTCTATCACTACTATCAGCACCTGCCAGACGTGCTTTAGAAAACAATGGTATTACTTCTTTAAAGAAATTATCATCTTATAGCGAAAAAGAAATTTTGACATTTCACGGTATGGGAAAAGCTTCCTTACCTAAACTTAGAACTGCTCTATTGGAAGGCGGATTATCATTCAAAAGTTAATGAGTGAAGTGAAAACATAAAAACCAACGCATAGAGAATTATTTCTCTTACGCGTTGGTTTTTATTACTACTTTACTATATTTTTCAAAAGTAGAACCATTATTGCAACCCCTGTTTGATAAATTGTATCGTACGTTCAATTTCTAATTTTTCATCCCAAATCGAAATATCTTTTAATGCAATTGTTGAAACAACAAGCCCCATTACACTTGTAATAATTAAACGTAAAATCGTATGAATTGGCAAATCTGCAATTTGACCTTTATCAATAAAGTATTGCAAAACTGTTTCAACTCTTGGATACATTTTTTCTTTAAACAGTTTTTTTAGTTCTTCTTGCATTTCTTCTTGAAATGGAATCTCTTGAATAATAATTTTGATGACAGCTGTATTCTTTTTCGCAAAATCCATTCGGTTTTCAATTAACACTTTTAGAAAATCTTCAAATGTATCGTATTCCAAATGAAACACCGCTTTGGAAAAACGATCCATCTCAAAAGGTGCAATTGTTTTAACAAGAGTTGGTTTAATAATACTTTTTAATAAGTCTTTTTTTGTTTTGAAATATCGAAAAATTGTTCCTTCTGCAACATTTGCTTTTTTGGCAATTTCATTTGTTGATGTACTAACAAAGCCTTTTTCAGCAAAAATATCAATCGCTGCTTCTAAAATTTTTATTTCTTTTTCATTCATCTCTTGTAATTTTTCATGTGGTAGGAAATCTTCTAATTTAATGGGTAACACTCCTTATATTGAACGCTGTTTCTTTAAAGCAAAAATATTGATCACAATAAAGCATATTGAAAATCCTAGTAAAATGGCAAGTTGTAAACCAATATCAGTTAATGATTGACCTTTTATCATAATAGCTCGTAATGCTTCTGCTCCATATGTTAAAGGTAAGATGCTACCAAATACCTTAAACCAGTCTGGTAAGAAAGCTGTAGAAAAAATACCAGAGAAAAGTATTTGAGGGACAACGATTACTGGGATAAATTGAACAACTTGAAACTCATTATTTGCATAGGCAGATAGCAACATTCCAAGTGTAAGTGCAGTTAGTGATAGTAAAATGTTAACTACACATACTTCCCACGCATCACCTACATTATACATATCTAATACATTGATTGAAAAGATCGTGATAATCAGAGATTGAATTAATGCAAAAAATCCAAAACCAATTATATAACCAAAAACAATTTCCCATCGTTTTACTGGTGTTACAAGTAACCGTTCTAGCGTTGTCGTTAAACGTTCACGGACAAATGAAATACCTGCTAGAATAAAAACAAATAAGAAAGAGAAAAAGCCGATAAAAATAGGTCCAATAGAATCAAAGGTTTCCATTTCATCACTACCGTATATAGGGTCCATCACCAGTTCAAATTGTGACGGCGTAATTTCTTTAATCGTGTCTTGAATCGACGTAATAACAGCTGAGGTTCTAGCGTTATCAGTACCTTCAAACTGAACAATTATTTTTTCATTTTTAAAAACAACTGCTCCATCAATTTCTTTATCTTTTAGTTGGTCTTTAATCTTTGACTCATCTACATCTACTATATTCGCAAAGTTTTTCAATTCATTTTCAAAAATTTGTGGCGCATTTACTAGTGCCATAGTTGGTTTAGAATCATCTTGTTTTAGAATAAAAGAAAATAAAAATAGTAAAACAATTGGGGCTACAAAAATCATTGCAAGTGAGCGTTTATCTTTCAAAAATTGTTTTATGATTCTTTTTGCGATGGCAAAGACTTTCATAAGCTCACCTCATTTTTAAAATATAAATCTTCAATTTTTCCAGTTTCAGTCTGAGAGATTAATCGTTCTGTCGTATCTAAAGCAATTAATTCACCTTCACGTATTAAACCAATCCGTTCACATTTCTCAGCTTCTTCCATAATGTGAGTCGTAATAATAATCGTCGTTCCTTGCTCCTTCATATCCGTAAATTGCTTCCAAATTTGTTTTCTTAAAACTGGATCAATTCCAACAGTCGGTTCATCAAGAATTAACAGTGTTGGTCTATGAAGTATCGAAATCGCAAGTGATAGTCTTTTCTTCATCCCACCTGAATAATGATGCACTTGCTTATTCAGTGCCTCTACCAACCCAACAATTTCTGCTACTTCTTGAATTCTGCTTTTTAATTCCTTGCCTTTTAAATTATAAAGCGAACCAAAGAAGCTTAAGTTATCGTATCCAGTTAAATCTGCATACAATGCATCGGACTGTCCCATATAACCAATTTTAGTGAGTACAGTAAAATCGGGCATTTCTTTTCCGTATACTAGTACCTCTCCTTTTGAACATTTATCAATACCAGCAATTAATTTAATTAAGGTTGTCTTACCAGATCCAGATGGACCTAATATTCCAAAAATCTCTCCTTCACCTATGTTCATTGAGATGTTCTTTATGACAGATTTTTTTCCATAAAGACGATCAACTTTGTGAATTCGTACAACTTCGCTCATCATCATCCTCCGTTCTGATTTAGTTCTTTATACCATTATTATAGAATGAGTGAGTACTCACTATTATCATATTCTTTAAATAAGTTAGCGTCAATAAAAAAGTGAGTACTCACTCAATATTTTAATTAAAAGACACAGTTTTCGATTTTAGATAACAAAAGCCCATTATTTTTTTGTGATCTAAGGGATTACTATGTATTTTTTTATTTTTAAAGTAAGAAACTAATTAAAAAAAAGAAGTTCAAGGTGATTATTAATGATTGTGACTTTCGAAGTCATACTTAGAACTCTATCAGCTTTTGTTTTACTTACTCTTATTGCACATATACTTGGAAAACAAACAATATCTCAAATGACATTTCATGACTACATTGCTTCAATTACTCTTGGATCGATTGTTGGAAATTTGACTTTTAATACTTCTATCCATTTCAGTAACTTTATTACTGCATTAGTCATTTTTAGCACAATCATATTTATTGCTACATTCGTTTCATTGAAAAATAGAAACGCTAGAGCATTATTTAATGGAGAACCTACTGTTGTTATACAAGATGGAAAAATCCTTGAAAAAAACATGGAAAAATTAAAATTTACACTTGATTCCTTAAATCAATCTTTGAGGAGAAAAGATATATTCGATATTGATGAGGTAGAGTACGCTTTAATTGAAGCTGATGGACGTTTATCCGTATTAAAAAAACCGCCCTATCGAAATGTAACTAGAAAAGATTTAGGCATCTCTACCCCCAAACAATCAACATTTCCAATTGAATTAATAATGGATGGCCAAATGATTACTAAAAATTTCACACAAAATCACTTAACAAAAAGTTGGATATTAACAGAATTAAAACAACGAGGTTTAACATTAACTGATGTTTCATATTGTGTTCAAGGGACAAATGATCAACTGTACTTTGATTTGTACAAAGATCAAATCACTTCACCAATAGATAAAGAATCATAATTGAAATTAATCGATTAATAATTAGACAAGCTTTTGAACATTGATTAGACATAAAAAGTGCCTATCACAATAAACAATTTTGTTCATTGATGATCGGCACTTCTACGTTTAATTTCCAATATGATTAGTAATTGATAAAACTCAAGGAAATCTTAAATTTGCTAAACGCTCTTCCAATATGAGTCGCAACTCATCAGGAATCCGCTCAAACTTGACCTCTTTTCCCAAATACAAAAGCCAATCTGCATAATACTCCAGTGCCTCAACATCGGTTACATCCAGTTGAACATTGAATATCCCACTCGACTGAAACATCCCAGTAAACGATAATATAATTCCTGGTGGATGCATACGCTTAAAGCGTTGTATTCCAATCGTATCAAGCTTCACAACAAGATTGGACTCACGTGCAAATAGCAGTTTTTTGTTTAAAATCTCTTGTTCAGACCACTTCATCTCCTGCTCAGAAATTGCAGAATCCCGCAGCATATCAACAGGCAAATAACGAAACTCCTCCGAATCAAAATCATAAACCTCGACCAGCCACTGAGCGTTTGAATTAAAAATATGTAGCAAAAAAACGTCCATCAACTGCGGCCAGCCAGGAGTTCGCTCATAAGTCACGCGCAAATGTTTATCACGAACAGCAAGTGAAATCAGTTGGTTCAGCTCAGCAGGCGCAGCATCATCGAGCTCCAAAAGATTCGGATTGGCAGGATTCGTATTTTCAAAAAGCAAAATATTGTTTAGTTCGATCAACTCGTCTTGCTGGGTTTGAGACGCAATACCGATGAGTTTTTCAGTGATTGAGCGACGATTTTGCAAATAGGGCAGCTGCGAATTTTTTGAAGCGATAAAGCTGATAAACATCGCCTTCAGCTCATCTGGCGTAAATCGGGTAGCAGGCAGATACTGATTTTGCATGACAAAGTAGCCTCCACCTCGACCAAGCTCGGACGTCAACGGAAATCCCATCGCCTGAATCTCGTTAATGTCGCGGATTGCCGTGGCGCGCGATATTTTGAACTCTCGTTGAATCTCGGCAATTGTAAAATGTGCACGATTATTTATGTAGCGCATGATCAAGTTTACTCGTTCTATTTTCTTCATATTTTTATTGTATCAAAAATGTAGCAAAATAAATAACAGTAAAGTCAGTAAATTTATATTAACAATAAGATAATTATTATCTAAATCTTCATTTTTCAAGGGAAAAGTTAATAAAACATCAATTATTTGAATTTCAAAAAAGGTATCATTTTTTGATACATTTGACAAATAGAATCAATCTTGTAAAAACTAAATCCCCAAAGGAGAGAACAAAATGACTAAATACTCAATCAAAACAATCTCAGAAAACTACAAAATGACAGCTTTCGGTGTTTCACTTGAAGACTACAACGATTGGGCAGGTAATGCAGCAAAAACTGCAGCGAAAAAAGCTGAAATCACTGAAAATGGTAAGCTAGATGAACTTCTCGCGATAGCTGATGGGCAAGAATATCAAATCAACTATGTCATCGACCACAAAGCTTGGCGAGGCTTCGGCGTGATGGGTGAGTTTGATGTGGAAGGTGCGGTTGTACTAGATTTCCTCGCTGGCGACTACATCGTCGTGCCGGGCACAGGCACTGACAAAGACCGCCTTGCTGACGAAATTACAGGCAAGGTTTTCAGTGGCATGTTACAAGAAATCACAGACTACAAATACGTTGGTCCTGGCAACTCAACTTTCGTCAAATCAACAGAAAGCGGTGAATTTTACGGAGAAATGTGTCTTCGTGTAAAAAAAGTCGAAGGATAAACTCTATCAAATTTGTCAATATTACTGTAAGCTTTTGGTGGGAAGAGGGCTTTGCATCACCTATTTGAGATTCGTTGGTATTTTTAGCGGAGCCCGACCATTCAGAAAATAAACTAAAAAAGGAGTACTCATATGGAAAATTACACACTTGAACATAAAAAATCATTTACACTGACCGCTTATGGTTTTTCAATCCAGTCAAATTTCCAAGACATGCAAGCTATGCAAAAGGAAAAAGCTGAGTTTTGGGGCGTACTCAAGGCTGACGGACGTTTTGATAAGCTCAAAGACGCCGCAAAAGACGATCGCGAATGGTCAGTCAACGAAGTTTATCAAGGCAAGCCTTGGAATTATTTTGCAGTGGAAGCTGGCAAATCAGTGTCTGACGCAACGCGCATCATCGAGTTTCCAGAGAGCGAGTACATCGTAGTCGCTGGAAATGGCGACAAGGAAACTTTGTTTGACCAGTTAACATACCGTGCTTTTGGTGAAGTCTTAGCCCAAATCACTGACTATGCTTACGTTGGCGGTCCAAATGCGACCTATCGCAAAGATAACGGCGACGGTACTTTCTACGGAGAATTTTGGGTACCTGTCGTTAAAAAGTAATTAGAAAAACCAAGCAGCCACAATTATGTGGCTGCTTGTTCTCTTAATAACAAGTTGAATCTTATCTATTAGAAGCATCCAGTTAGAATTACAAATTATCACTTTCATAATTTATTTGTTTAAGATTTGGTTTGCTACACTCCTATTCTTACCTATAAGAATTAAATAAGGGGATATAAATTAACTATTTATATACACATTTTTTTAATATAAAGAACAAACCTTTCCTCTTTTCATATGATAGATTGTACAAGATTCTATAGAAAGAGGTGCAATTTTTGTCAATCTTACCATTTAAAGAAATTGGACCGATTGGACCAACTGGACCAACTGGTGCAACAGGAGCAGTGGGTTTAAGAGGGCCTAAGGGTCCTAAGGGGCCAAGAGGTCACGAAGGAGATAAAGGTAAAAGAGGAAAAATTGGTCCTACTGGACCTGCCGGTGCAACTGGAGCAACTGGAGCAACTGGACCTACAGGCGAAACTGGGCCTGGATGTATTGAACCACCACCGGTCGAAACGCGAATAGTTTATGTAAATAAAGCTGGAAACGATGCAATTGCTGATGGTTCTGAATGTGCACCATTTTTAACAGTTACTGCAGCAATGGCATCAATAACAGATGCTATTGCACCATTTCCGGATCCTAATAATTTAACGAAACGTTATGCTATTTCTATTGGACCTGGTAATTATATTGAACCATTAATTCATTTAAAAGCTAACGTCCAATTAGTAGGAACTAGTACTTTATTAACTAGACTACAAATTCCTTTTGATATTAATGATCCGTCTTGGTTTGATTTAAATTTTTCACAAGATCCCAGATCTGGGTTTGTTAATCTGACATTACTAACTGGCCCTCTCGATTTTAACTTTCAAACGGCGCAAAGTGTTTCTGGTAAATTATTTTTTGTCAGTGTCAACATTACGCCTTCTCCAACATTTACAGCATTGTCTACCTCTGTTAATCAAGTAAATATAAGAGACTCCATGTTATCCTCTGGTTATACTCAAAATGGAATTAATATGTTCATGTTTTCTTCATTCGTTTCTAGTGGAAATATTACCATAAATTCACAAGCAACTACTGATACTCAAGTTAATTTAGTAGGTGGTGGAATCAATGGCAATGTTATCATAAATGTTCAATCTGGCCATATTCCAATTGATCCATTAAATCTAACTAGTTTCGCAATTACTGAAAATATTTTCAATCCATTTCCTAATTCGGGAAGTTTAATTGTTAATGGAGTTAATAATGTTGCTACAAGAGTTAGGGCGACAGTTGACTCGATCCCGATTCGTTCCAGAGTAACACTTGTCGGAACTGGTACAACCTTAATTAGAGTAGATGATGCATTTGGTTTAGCGTATACTCCAACGAATCCACTTGATTGGGTAGCACCGCCCCCTACAACAGTACAAGAAGCATTAGATCGGATCGCGGCGAAGATTTCTCCAGTCTAGAATGAAGGAATACGGGTTAAGTACCCTAACAATAACCTGTAGAAAAGAATAAATCTCTTCAGTCCTCTTGCACAAATTATATCTCTATATTTGCCATAAAATAAAAGATGCCTTTTCAAAAGGCATCTTTTCAACATTATAAGGCTTTAATCATTTCTTCTACCATCAGAGTAGAATTGACAGCCGCTGTGTGAATAAATTGATCAAATGATATGCTTGATTCCTTACCAGCAATATCTGATAATGCACGTGTGACAACAAACGGTACCTTAAATGCATAACAAACTTGAGCGATAGCCGCTGCTTCCATTTCTACTGCATAAAGATCACCGAATTTTCCTTTTACAAATTCTACTCTTACAGGATCATTCATAAATGAATCACCAGTTACGATTAAACCTTCAACTACTTGGATTCCATTTACTTTTTCTGCACATTTTTTAGCAATTTCTTTTAACTTCTCGTCTGCAGGAAACGCTGCAGGCATACCTGGAACTTGTCCGTACTCATAATTAAATGCTGTTACGTCAACATCATGATGACGTACTTCTGTTGAGATAACAACATCACCAACATTAAGATCAGTATGTAATCCCCCAGCAGATCCAGTATTAATGACTACGTCTGGCTGATATTTTTCTAACAAAATAGCAGTTGCCATTGCAGCATTAACTTTACCAATACCTGATTTTAATAAAACGACTTCTTTACCTTCATATGTACCAACATTATATTCTGAACCAGCAACTTCTTCTTTTTTTAAGTTATCTAATTTATCACGTAATACGTGCACTTCTTCTTCCATTGCACCAATAATTGCTATTTTCACACTAAATCCCTACTTTCTATCAAACTTTTATCATTTTACCACACACAATCAAATCCTACACCTATATCGCACAGAAACAAGCAGAAGACTTCTTCACTATTTATTAGGTAAGAAATCTACTGCTTGATAAACATTATTTCGGAACCAAGTCATGGAACTATTGCTCAACATGAAATACATTATTTATAAATCAATAAAGGGTATTAATAAGTTAATTCCTTCACTTCTTGAACAAGGATTGGCAGCCAACCTTCGTTTTCTACCCAATGTAAATGCACTACATACTTATATGTTAGGTCTGTCGTCGCGACAAATATCTTTACACTTTGGTCATCATATCCTCTACCAAGATGCCATACTGAAAAATCTTTTTTCGTTAATGAAATCGCATTAGAAACGGCTTCTTCCATTTCGTAGAAATCATTAGATTGAAAACTGTATTGAACGATATGCTCACCGGTTTGTGAAGTGGTAGTTGGTTTCCATTCTTTAACAGTTGATTGAATGATATTTTCATCCTCAATTGAATTCTTTATGATGTCATTTACTTTATCTCTATATTTTGCTTGGTATGGGTTCGGTTCATCTGTTGCAATCGGTTTAGATTCCATAGCTGTGGTATTGTACTCGGCAATCGCTTGTTTCGGCTCTATTTTTTGTTGTTCAATAATAGGCATAGATATTTTTACGCCTAAATAAACGATGCCTATAAGAAGCGGAACTAATAGAATGCGAAAAAAATAATTTCCTCTACGTTCTCTTCTTAGCTTTCGAACCCTTCCATTCTTTTCAACTGAAGCCATTGACAATATCCCCCAAAAACAACTAATTTTCCCCATTTTATCATAGAGTCAATTAATACTAAATAGTCTATTTTTTGTGAGTTTTGTCGTAATCATAGATAGATTTTACTAAATTTGTAACCGTATCAGATGTTGATGTAATTTCATCTTTCACATTTAAGCTCACAACCGCAAAGGCGTACTGTGGTTTTTCATATGGAAAATATCCTGCAAACCATTTGTTTTGCTCAGTAATTTTGTCTTTCTCTTTTTTCGTTTCAGCAGTACCACTTTTACCAGCGAGCGTATATGGGAGACTACTATACCTTCTACCAGTCCCCTTTTCACTTGTGATTACACCACGTAACATTTCTCTCAACTGTTGCATGGAATCAGGTGATAGATAGTCATCTGTTAATGTTTGATTTTCAAAGGCAAACATTTCTGTACCATTCTTATAAAGAACTGAATCTACCACCTTTACTTGTTTTGGTGACCCACCCCGAGCGATTGTTGACATCATGTTAGCAACAGCTAATGGTGTTATTTTTACATCCTTTTGACCGATTGAGGTATTTCTTAATCCCTCTAGTGGTTTACTACCACCAAAAAAGGTAGAACTGCCTTCGTTTTGAAATTGACTAAAACTTGCTTCATGATACACAGATCCTGTCCAACCTACAGGACCATTCATTCCTAATTTATTTGCATACGTTTCAAACATATCCTTATTTTTTAATGATAATTTCTGTCCTAATAGTCCAAAAGTGTAATTACAGCTTGCATAGAAGCTTTCTTGAAAGGTTAAATTTCCTTTCCTTTTATCTTCATCTTTTTCATAATTACCTCGTAGATCCTTATCACAGTTATACATTTGCTTATCTTGAACGATTCCTTGATCAATTGCCGCAGCAGCTACAACAGTTTTAAAGACAGATCCCGGCGTACTAGGCTGTAATGCAAAGTTTGTAGCGGTATTATCATTTTGAGAAAATAAGTTTTGATAGTTCATAGACGGTCTACTGACCATTGCTAGTAGTTTATTTGTTTTTACATCTATTAGAACTGCTGCTCCTTTTTGTAGCTTCGCTTGATTGACAGCTTGTTCAAGTATTTGTTGTAAGTCTTTATCAATAGTCGTTTCTAAAGAGACCGGATAGAAAGGATTACTAGGTTTTGCATACTTAACTTCATTTCCAAACATTGGTTTACCAAGATTATCAACATGGAGCATTAAATTAGATGTTCCATCTGACTTTAGAAAATCTTCAAATTGTGCTTCTAACCCGATTACCCCAAACTCTTTCGGCTTATAATCACGGTCACTTTCATATTGTTTTTCATATTGTTCTTTATTTTCCCTTGCAATTCCTATCAAATGTTCAGCTAATTGTTGATCATCTTCATCTTGAGACAACATAGAGATTAATCCAGAAACATGTAAATTATTAATTTGATCTATTTTTTCTGATGTTAATTCATTCGAAATACCCTTTAATGTAAAAGGTTCTTTTTTCCCAATGAATTGGTTTTTAATATCATATTCAGAGACGCCAGTAATAGCGGACAATTTCTCAATTGGCCAATCTATCCTTTTTAAAAATGGAAACAAGATTACTTTTGGTGTATATGCCGCACTTAATAGCTTTCCATTTCTGTCTAGAATTTTTCCACGTCCATTATCAATTCGAAATTGAAATGTTCTTTGTGCCACACTACGCTCAATTAAATTAACATTACTTGGCCCAAAGTTTTTTTGATGTAGAACGCCAATATCTAAACATCTATATAATAAAACAGAAAACAAAAATGAAAACAAAATGAGTACGACTTTAATTCGTCTTTTCATAAAAAAACACCTCATCTACATTGTAGACGGGGTGTTCTTATTTCAAACTATTATTTTTAATTTTTAAACAATTGCTAATTACTTAACAGCAATAATTCTAACTTGCATATCTCCACCTGGAGTTGAAACTGTTACTTCTTCTCCGACTTTTTTGCCTAATAAGCTTCTAGCAATTGGAGAATCGTTTGAAATTTTACCTTCAAATGGGTCAGCTTCAGCGCTACCTACGATTGCATAAGTTTCTTCATCGCCTGCTGGTAATTCTAAAAATGTTACTGATTTACCTAAAGCTACTGTATCAGAAGCTTCTTTGCTTTCAGTAATAATTTCAGCATTACGAATCATATTTTCTAAAGTAGTAATACGGCCTTCAACAAACGCTTGCTCATCTTTTGCAGCATCATACTCAGAGTTCTCTGATAAATCTCCAAAACTACGAGCAATTTTAATACGTTCTACAACCTCAGCACGTTTTACAGTTTTTAAAGTTTCTAATTCTTGTTCTAATTTTTCTTTCCCAGCTAATGTCATAGGGAATTTTTTTTCAATAGCCATTTTGTACACTCCTTTTAGTATCCACCGTTTCTTTATGTAGAATTCCTAATGTTATGTTTATACAATGTAGTTGTACAAACAGTGTATGAGAATAATTAATGATTCATTCACTTTTGAAAACGCATTCTTTTTATATAGAAAGATGAAGAAGTTAGACCTTCTCCATCTTTCTTATCTATGATTTATGAATTATTCTCTCATATTAAGGTATTATAATACACTTACTCTTTCAAGTATAGTCTGAATTTTCGTTGCCATTAAGTCAATTGCAACAAAGTTTTGCCCACCTTCTGGAATTATGATATCAGCAAATTTCTTTGATGGTTCACAAAATTGATTATGCATAGGACGAACAACATTAACGTATTGGTCCACAACTGAGTCAACTGTTCTACCACGTTCTTTAATATCACGTTGTATTCTACGAAGGATTCTTAAATCAGCATCCGTATCAACGAATATTTTAATATCCATTAAATCACGTAAACGCTCATCTTCTAAAACCAAAATACCTTCTAAAATAATAACTTCTTTTGGTTCAACAGGGATTGTTTCTGAAGATCTAGTATGAATTGTATAATCATATACAGGTTTTTCAATAGCTTTATATTGCAATAATTGATTGATATGTTCAATAAATAAATCATTATCAAATGCTAATGGATGATCGTAATTTGTTTTCAATCTCTCATCCATCGGTAAGTGAGTTTGATCTTTATAATAAGAATCTTGCTGAATCATTAAAATCGAATGACCTTTAAATTGGTCATAAATTGCCTTAGTCACAGATGTTTTACCAGAGCCAGTACCTCCAGCAATTCCAATAACAATGGGCTTATTCCCCATACTTCAATCCCTCTTTCTTATCAAACTAACTTTTTCCTCATCATGTTGTAAGGATATACCTTTTGATCAACTTTAATTTTTACAATTTCTAATGGATGTCTTGCAGCATCTAATTCCGTACCATCTTCATCAACAATTACGCCAACAGTTTGTTTGAAGTTTTCAAGTTCTGGACCAAAGAATTCAATTTGATCTCCAGGCTTGAAGTAGTTACGTTGTTGAATTGTTGCGATTCCAGTTTGCTCATCATAGTCTAATACAAGTCCAGCAAAATCATACGTAGTTTTTTTGCTATGATTTCCAAACATCTGTTCTTTCATTCCTGGGAATCCTTCAAAGAATGAAGAAGCTGTTTCACGGTTCGCACATTTATCTAATTCTTCTACCCATTCTTCTTTAAACTCAAAGTTATCAGGATCAGCACAATATGCATCAATTATTTTACGATAAACAGAAACAACAGTCGCTACATAATGAATTGATTTCATACGTCCTTCAATTTTTAAGCTATCTACACCAATTTCAATAAACTTAGGAATTGATCTTAATAAGTTTAAGTCTTTTGGACTCATTGCAAATGGAGCATCTTCTTCTTCGTATAATGAACTTTCAGAAGCGCCTTGTTCTTGTGATTCAGTTTGTACTAAATCATAGTCCCAACGGCATGACTGACAGCATCCACCACGATTTGAATCACGAGCTGTCATATGATTACTTAACGTACAGCGACCTGAATAAGCAATACACATTGCTCCGTGAATAAATGTTTCAATTTCAACATCTACTTTTTCTTTAATTTCTTTGATTTCCTCATAGCTTGTCTCACGAGCTAAAACTAATCGGTGTAATCCTTCTTCTTTCCAGTACTGAGCTGCACGATAATTTGAAAGTGATTGTTGCGTACTTAAGTGAACTTCCAATTTAGGAGCAGCTTGTTTACAAGTCTCAATGATATACGGATCAGCTACGATAATACCAGTTACTCCTGCAGTTTCAATTCCTTGTAAATATTCAACAAGTCCGTCCATATTTTCATTATGAGCAAAGATATTCGTAGTTACATAAATTTTTGCTCCGTATTTGTTTGCAAATTCTACACCTTCAGCCATATCTTCTAATGAGAAGTTATCAGCATTCGATCGTAATCCAAACTCTCTTCCACCAATAAACACAGCATCTGCACCGTATCTAACTGCAATTTTTAATTTCTCTAAATTACCTGCTGGCGCTAAAAGCTCTGGTTTTTTTACAATTATGCGTTTACCATCAACAATTTTATCTAATTGTCCAATTGCCATTGTTCTTCCTCCTCATACAATATTTCATTTTTAAATGTTATCTATTTATCCTAGGTAGTTTGTCGAACACCCATGGCATTACGTTCTCTCTAGTTTTTACACTAACTCTTTTATGCAAATAGTATATGAACAGAACGGCCTGTTCTTATGCTCATGAGAGCCAGTGTGAGTTTCAATTAATATACTGTTTCTTTAAAGAAGAATCCTGTGTCTAATCTGCGATTTACAGGCTGAATTGCTTCGATTTTTTCATAAAGCTCTTCTTTAATATCTTCGTAAGCATCTCTATCTTCAACACATAAGTCAATGGCTTGTCTGTACAGTTTTGTTACTTCAACGATGTATTCAGATGATTTTAATACTCCGTCGATTTTTAAAGAATCGATGCCTGCATCAATTAATTCTTCTAGTTCATTAATGATACAAATATCATTTGGGCTCATAATGTGCGTTCCATTGATATCTTCAAAAATTGGATATTTATTATTACGTTCGTTATCTACTAAGAACATATTCTCTTCGAATTTCTTTTGTTGAATAACTTCCATGTTTTTGCCTTGATATTCAAAATAATTTCCAACTAAAGAGCGCTTAGATTGGAACATACAAGTCATACCATGAACTTGTACTTCAATTTCTACTTCAGCATTTTCTTTCATTTCTGTAACCGCTTCAAAACTAAGTTCTCTTGCTAATACTGCACGTTTTGCACCACGTTTACCCCAGTAATTACAAGTAAACCAGTTAGTTGCAGTTGTTTCTGTATTCCAATGTAATTGCATATTTGGCGCAATTTGACGTACTGACATTAATACAGCTGGATCACCGAATACAATTGCATCTACATTTGCATCACGTAAAAATGTAATATAGTCGTCAATTTCATCTAAAATTTCATTATGAAATACTCCGTTCATTGCTACATATACTTTGATGCCCTTTTGGTGTGCAATATTAACAGCTTCCTTTACAGCATCGCGATTAAATTCACCTGCTAAGCGTAATCCAAAACGCTGTTCACCAATCATAACTGCATCAGCACCTGCAGCAGCTAATTTTTCTATGTCATTTACGTTTGTTGGCGTAACTAATAATTCAGGCTTGAACATTGTTAACTCCCCTTTTCTTACTGATGGTCACTCCATCACCTATTGGTATAATTGTCGAGTCATACATAGGGTGATTCATTAACCATTCATTGTAATTTTGTATCCTTTTAATTAAAGCTCGTTTACGTCGATCTTCAACAATATCGGCACTTTCTGCTACTTGTCCTTTAAATAAAACATTATCTGAGATGATTACACCTCTGTCAGATAATAATGGCTCGTACAGTTCAAAAAATTTTTGATATTGAGCCTTCGCAGCATCTATAAATATGACATCGAATTGTCTGTTGTCTGGCAAATTTTCCTTTAAAAGTAAAGCATCGCCTTCTAAAAGTGTAATTCTATTACTATATCCACTTCTGTCTATATATTCTTTCGCTTTACGAATTCGTGCTGCGTTTCGTTCCATCGTAACAATTTTTAACTCTGGGAAAGCTTTTGCCATTCGGATACTTGAATAACCGATTGCACTTCCAATTTCTAAAATGGATGTAGGTTGTATTAAATATAGCAAACCTAGCATAAACTCCATGCCTGCTTTATCCATAATCGGAACATGCTGCTCCAACGCATACAATTCCATTTCTTCTATAAAAGGTTCTCTATGTTTATAAAAATTCGCCAAATACTGGCGAACTAAAACTTCATTCATTTCTAATAAAGCCTCCAATAGAAATACAACCTTGTCTTAGTCTGCCTGTCAAACGCTCGCTTTCTTCGTTGCTTCGCCTGCTTGCGACTCGAAAGACAAGTTTTTTCAGACAATCTATATCTCTTAGTGTTATATTTTGTCTATAAACTGAAATATTTTTTAACAAGGTGTAAGTACAAATTTCCTGTAACTGAATTTATTTTGACCCGTAATATTCTAACATAAAAAAAAGACCCTTGGCTAGTACCAAGAATAGTAACAAGTTTTTAAAGCGTTTTAATATACAAAATTCCTCAGTGAAAACGATGATTTTACTGAGGAATTTGCTATTTTTTATACAAGTATTGCCAACTTCTTAATTTATATGCTTATCTTTTTCTGTATTATGTTCTTCAAGTGATTTAGTGAAGATTACTTCACCCTCTTTATTCGCTAAAAAGTATAAATAGTCTGATTTAGCAGGTTTTAATGCAGCTTCGATACTTTCAACTCCTGCACTTGCAATCGGTCCGATTGGTAAACCTTTAATATAATAAGTATTATATGGCGACTCAACCTCTAAATCTTTGTAAAGGACTCTAGCTTTATGTTTTCCTAACGCATAAAGAACAGTTGGATCCGTTTGTAAAGGCATATCAATATCTAATCGATTATAAAATACGCTTGATATTAACTTTCGATCTGTTAACTCATTTGCTTCTTCTTCAATAAGTGAAGCCATTGTTAACGTTTTATGAGGTGTCAGCTTTTTATCTGCCATCTCATTTTTATACTTGTCTAAAGTACTCTTTGTTTGATTTAACATAGGCGTAATAATTTCTTCTAGACTCGGTTTAAATTCACCATAAAGATAGGTTGATGGATATAAATATCCTTCTAATGGATAACGAATTCCTTTTTTAAACATTTCATTCGTTAATAAGTCTGGGTACTTTTTTTGTAAAGATTGAATAAACGCTTTATCATTCAACTTTTTTAGTACAGTTGTTTCATCTAGCTTAAATTCTTTAGCAATGATTCCAGCGATTTCTATCAGTTGCGTACCTTCAGGAATTGTTAAATCCTTAACTGCTACCTGATATTTCCCACCAGTTTGCAGATGTTTAACGATTGTAGAAACACCTTGATTTTGACTGAAATTATAATTACCAGCCTTTAAACTCGCATTATTATGTAATTTTACATAAACCTTGAATACATCAGTATTTTTAATTAATTTTTGTTTCTTAAAAATTGATGCTATGTCCCCAACCGAGCTACCTTGTGGGATTGTAACTAGTTGTTCTTGTTTATTAGATGCTTTTACTGGCATTAACATATATTTATATGATGCTAAAGCAGCTGCAATACACACTAAGATCGCTATGATTATGTATAGGAAAACTCGCATTCCACTTTTATTTTTATTTGATGATTTAATTCCTCTTTTTTCAAATTTCGAAAATGACATCGATTTATCTACCTCCTTTATCACGTATTAGTATACTACAAACATTCCAATTATCGGCAATTTTCTACATAAAAAAATGCTAAACACTTATATAAGCGTTTAGCACTTTAAAAAAGTGAATTGAATTATTCGCTTTCTTCTTCATCAAAGAAAGTGTTAAGAACTTCTTCAATCATTTCCCACTCTTCATCAGTTTCGATAGGGAATAATTCACCGTCTTCACCGTCTTCTGCAGGAATAAAGCTAGAAGCGTGGTATTCAGGATCTCCATCTTCATCGAACTCTTGTCCAACTGCAGTGTAGATTACGTATGATTTATTATAATCATCAGATTCAAAAGTTAAAACGATATTGCAAAGAATCTCATTACCTTCTTCATCTATGATCGTAATTTGTCTGTCTTCACCGTGTTCCATTTGTATCACCTCGTTATCATTTCACAAATTATGTATAGTGGATTGTGGAATAAAAGAATTCCACACATCCACTTTTCATTATCACTTTATACTATCTAAGTAATTTTGTAAAATAACTACTGCAGCCATTTTATCAATTACTTGTTTTCTCTTTTTACGACTGACATCGGCTGAGATTAAAAATCGTTCAGCTGCCATCGTAGAAAGTCTTTCATCCCATAGTATAACCGGAAGATTGAATTCTTCTTCAATTAATTTGGCAAAACGTTGACATGCTTCTCCACGTTCACCAATACTTCCATTCATATTTTTAGGTAAACCTACTATTACTTTGTCTATTTCATAGCTATCAATGATTTCTTTTAGTCGGTCAAGTCCAAATATTTGGCGCTCTTCATTAATTTTAACTGTCTCAATTCCTTGAGCTGTCCAACCTAGTGCATCACTTACAGCTACGCCTATTGTTTTAGTTCCTACATCTAGCCCAAGTGCTCTCATTTATTATTCTCCACGATGTTGTTGTAAGTAAGATTTTACTAATTCTTCAATAATTTCATCACGTTCAAGCTTTTTCATCATACTTCTAGCATCATTATGACGAGGAATATATGCAGGATCGCCTGATAATAAGTATCCTACTATTTGATTGATTGGATTATAGCCTTTTTCTTGTAATGCATCATGAACCTTTAATAATACTTCATTTACTCGAATATCTTGTCCCTCGTCTTGCAAACTAAACTTCATCGTTTTATCAAATGAATCCATATAAGGCACCCCACTTATCCGTTTATTTCTAGCTATTCATATTGTACCATTTTTACATGGTAGATTACGAATTAACTAAAATTTCATTAAACGTATCTATCTGTTATTGTACACAACTTCTTTATTATTTAGAAATCGTTGCCATCCATTGTTCAACAAATGCAATCGCCTCATCAAGTTTAGATGCATCCTTACCACCAGCTTGAGCCATATCTGGACGGCCTCCGCCTCCACCACCACAAATTGTAGCAGCTTCTTTAATAAGGTTTCCAGCATGATATCCTTGAGTGACTAAATCCTTCGTTACACCTGCAATTAGGTTAACTTTTCCTTCATTGGCAGATCCAAGTAATACAACTACAGATCCAACTTTATTTTTTAAATCATCAACCATAGTACGAAGGCTATTCATATCTGCACCTTTTACTTTAGCAGCAACAAATTTCACTCCATTTACTTCTTTTACATTGTTACTAATATTCCCTGCTTCAATGTTACTTAATTTTGAAGAAAGTGATTCATTTTCTTTTTGTACTTGCTTCAATTCTGACTGTAATATTTCAATTCTAGATACAACATCTTTTGTATTTGATTTTAAAAGTCCTGCAGCATCTTTCAATTGCCCGATTTGCTCTTGCATATATTCATAAGCAGCTTTACCAGTAACAGCTTCGATACGACGAGTTCCAGCACCAATACCTGACTCAGAAATAATTTTGAAAGTACCAATCGATGCTGTGTTATCAACATGGCATCCACCACATAATTCAAGACTATAGTCACCAACTTGAACTACTCTTACAACATCACCATATTTTTCCCCGAATAATGCCATTGCGCCCATTGCTTTTGCTTCAGCGATTGCTTTTTCAGATATAACAACTGGTATGCTCTCCCAAATTTTTTCATTTACGATTTTCTCGATAGTTTCAAGTTCCTCTGGTAGAACTTGACCAAAATGTGAAAAGTCAAAACGAAGACGCTCTTGGTTTACTAATGAACCCGCTTGATTCACGTGAGTTCCCAATACATCCTTTAATGCTTGGTGTAATAAATGTGTTGCTGTATGGTTTTTAACAATGCTAGAACGATTAGCTTTATTAATTGTAGCTGTTACTTTTGAACCGACTGAAAGTGCGCCTTCAACAACTTTTACGCGATGTAAATTTTGTCCATTCGGTGCTTTTTGCACATCAAGAACTTCTACTTTCAATCCAGTTGCAGTTAAAGTTCCTCTATCTGCAATTTGTCCACCACTTTCAGCATAGAAAGGTGTGACATCAAGAATTAAGTGTGCTTCTTCTCCGTTCGCTACATCTTCAACTCTTTCGCCATCTTTTACTAAAGCAAGAACAGTTGATTCGACAGTACCTTCACCATATCCTACGAAAGCAGATACTTCTTTAATTTCACGAAGCGCTTCACTTTGTACTTGCATAGAATCTACGTCTTGACGAGCAGAACGAGCACGTTCACGTTGCTTCTCCATCTCAACTTCAAAGCCATCATGGTCTACTGTTAAGCCTTCTTCTTCAGCATATTCTTCAGTTAATTCAATAGGGAATCCGTAAGTATCGTACAGACGGAACACATCTTCCCCTTTAATAACAGTACTACCTTCAGCTTTGGCACCCTTCATAACTGTTGTTAAAAGTGCTAATCCTTCATGTAATGTTTCATGGAAACGCTCTTCTTCATTTTTAATAACTTTTTGAATAAAAGGTATTTTTTCTTTCACTGTTGGATAGTAGCTTTCCATTATTTCAGCCACGACAGGTACTAATTCAAACATAAATGGACGCTCTACACCTAGCTTTTTCGCATAACGTACAGCACGACGAATAAGTCTACGTAAAACATACCCTCGACCTTCATTTGATGGAAGTGCACCATCTGCTACAGCAAATGATACAGTTCTGATGTGATCTGCAATTACTTTAAACGCAGTATCTTTATCTAAATCACCATTTCTATATGATTGACCAGAGATTGTTTCTACAACATTGATAATCGGCATAAATAAATCTGTATCAAAGTTTGTATCTACTTCTTGTAAGACACTTGCCATACGCTCTAAGCCCATTCCAGTATCAATATTTTTACTTGGTAATTCTGGATATTCATTTCTATTTAAGCCATCTTTTGAATTGAATTGAGAAAATACGATATTCCAAATTTCTAAATAACGATCGTTTTCTAAATCTTCTTTCAGCAATTTAATGCCGATATTTTCTGTATCGTATTTCGTTCCACGGTCATAAAAAATTTCAGTACAAGGACCACATGGACCTTCACCAATTTCCCAGAAGTTACCTTCTAACAGAATGATATGCTCAGGGTCTAATCCTAATTTAATCCATAAATCATATGTAACTTTATCTTCAGGATAGACAGTTACATATAATTTTTCTTTTTCAAATCCAAACCACTCTTCTGAAGTTAATAATTCCCAGCCCCAAGTAACTGCTTCTTCACGGAAATAATCTCCAATCGAAAAGTTACCTAACATTTCAAAGAAAGTATGGTGACGAGCTGTTTTCCCTACATTTTCAATATCATTTGTACGGATTGATTTTTGAGAGTTTGTAATTCTTGGGTTCTCGGGAATTACACGACCATCAAAATATTTTTTTAAAGTTGCAACACCACTATTAATCCATAATAATGTCGGATCATCTACCGGTACTAAAGATGCACTTGGTTCAACAGAGTGACCTTTTTGTTTAAAGAAATCTAAATACATTTGACGAATTTGAGCAGCAGTTAGCTTTTTCATTTAGTGTATACCTCCATATTTATGTAAATTATTTTGTCGAAAAAAACAAAAAAATCCCGTCCCTAAAACAGGGACGAGATGTACTCGCGATACCACCCTGATTATGAATAGAAAGCAAATGCTTAGGCTTTACATGCCTCTTTAGTCTATTCATCACCTCAAGAGACCGTAACGTGGCCAGACGTCAGTGATTAGCTGCATTCAGGAGTAGCTGTTCTGTCACCCTTCATTAAAGTTTCTTTCAGCCAAGGAAACTTCTCTCTATGCAAATATTGCTTAAATGGACTGTGACATACTTTTTCCTTCAAAATTTTGCAAATTTTATTGTATGAAAAAATAGTATCATTGTAAAAATTGAAAGTCAAGATGATAGATGTTGTTTTCTATTATGGAAATACCTCAGGATTGAAATAAACACAACCAAACCAGGCACCGCTAATAATAAACCAGTAAATCCTGCAACTTCACCTGCTACTAATAAAGTAAACATAATGATCACAGGATGTGTGTGAATCGACTTCCCGATAATTAAAGGAGACAATACATTCCCTTCAATTAATTGCAACACAATTAAAATAATACCAACACGAATTAGCAGACTCGTACCCTCGGATGCGGCTAAAAATAAAGCAGGCAATGCACCGATAATTGGTCCAAAGTATGGAATGATATCTGTGATACCAATAATCAGTCCTAGAACCAATGCATATTTCATTTTACCAATCCATAAAAAAATAGTTGCCATAATAAACAATAAAAAACAAACAAAAATTTGACCACGAATATACTTTCCAAATGTATTGTCCAATTCAATTGCTAAACCCTTTGTTTCATCTCTCCATCTAGATGGAATAAACTTAATCAATATATCTGCTAGAACTTTATAATCTTTTAAAAAATAAAAAACAATAAATGGAATAATGACTATTGAGATGAAATTATTCACAAAATGCTTCATCCAATCACCTGTTCGATTGACTAAGGATATACCAAATTGTTCTGCTCCATTAATCATTAAGTCAACACGATTATGTAAAAAGATTGGCATTCTAGAGGTTTTACGCTCAATTTTCGATAAAAACGTATCATATAACGAAAGTACCTTCGGGAACGAAAGAAGAATATCATTCCACTGTTGTTTAAATATAGGTATTAATAAGTATAATCCTAATACTGCTCCACCAAAAAATAATAAATATATTAAAAGAATAGCATATACTCTTTTTAAACCTTTTTTATGAATGTACTCAATCGCAGGATGTAATAAATACGCTATAATGAGGCCAATTAAAAAAGGAATCAATGCTTTTAAAATACCAATGATGATATGATAATAAACCGGTTTTAAATAATAAAATACAATTCCAACTAGTCCTATTAATAAAATGAGACATAATCGATAAATCCACTTTAGTTTTAATCCGTCCATAACAAACCTCCATACTCCGAATTAGTATGGAGGTTTTTAAGATAAATTATGTATTTGTTCGTTTTGATTTTGAATGGTTTATAAATCAATGTACATCAAACTGGACACAAAAAAGCACATGTCTCACTCAGACATGTGCTAATTACAATCTTACATTAAAGCATCTTTTTTAAAGACTTTCTCATTTTTTTAATGCTTTTTTGAGAATACCATTTGTTATCGTACATTAGTTTCATCGCAAGTGCACCTGCACCTAAACCTAAACCTAATAAAGAGCTCTTTCTACCCATTACTAATCACTCCTACATACTAAGTTTTCGATCCTCTTCGTCGAATAAGTCATCTAACGAACTTAACGTACCATCCTCTTCAACTTGGTGCGTGTAAATCATGCCTTTATTAATTGAAAGTTCTATATAACATCCCCAGCAATAATATTGATTTACACCAATTTTACCCAAGTCTTTACTTTGACAATTTGGACAAATCACAACGCTCGCTCCCTTAGCCTAAAAAAGGCAATCTTTCTAAGCATTGTGGCCAAATAAAAAGGAAAATATACGTAAATTACAGGAATCGTCTTGCACTAAGTATTATTGGTCAATTACATAAAATCATAAGGAGAAAGATTTGGTAATTCATCAGATAACTGAAAAGGTAAATCATCATCTAATAAAATCTCTGCATTTTCGATACCTTTTAGTTTCATACAAAGTGTTGTTTGGCGCTGTCCATCGTCTGTCCGCCCAATTCCTTGAATAAAGGCATCTTGTTCACCACATAAAATAAGAAATTTTTTACTTCTTGTAACTGCAGTATAGATTAAATTTCTTCGAAGCATTCGATAATAACTTTTTACGATTGGTAGCACAATAATATCAAATTCACTACCCTGTGATTTATGAATAGAACAACAATAAGCTAATGTAAGCTGGGTAAAATCTGGTCTGGTGTATGTAACTTCATTTCCATCAAATGAAACAATGATGATGTCTTGCTGTTCAACATTTTCTTTAGCAAAGAAAATATTAACGATTTCTCCCATGTCACCATTAAAAACATTATTTTCAGGAACATTTACTAATTGGAGAACTTTATCACCAGTTCTAAAATTCGTATCGCCAAATTTCATTTCACGTTGTTTTTCTCGTTTTGGGTTAAATACTTCCTGTAGTCCTTGATTTAATGCATCAATTCCAGCTGGACCTCGGTACATTGGTGCTAATACTTGGATATCTCTAACAGGGAATCCTTTTTTATTTGCATTCTCACATACTTTTTTAACAACTTCTACAACTTGCCCACTTGAACACCCAATAAATGATCGGTCTTTTTTTTGCTGAAATAAATCCTCTGAAATTTTTCCATCTTTTATATAATGTGCCATTGTAATAATCGAGGAATCTTCAGACTGACGATAAATGTCCTTCAGCCTTACCGTTGGAACCGTTCCAGAATTTAATAAATCCTTTAATACTTGTCCTGGTCCAACTGATGGAAGCTGATCTTCGTCACCTACAAAGATAACCTGACACCCTTGAGGGATACTTTTCAGTAATTGATTTCCTAACCAAACATCGACCATCGAAAACTCATCAATAATGAGTAATTTTCCATTTAGTGGATTATCCTCATGGTGGCTAAATTCCCCTTCTCTTGTCCAACCTAATAAACGGTGAATTGTTACCGCTGGTAAACCGGTTGCTTCGCTCATACGTTTTGCAGCTCTACCCGTTGGTGCTGCAAGTAAATATGGAAATGGAACGTCCTTAGGATAAGCATGTTGATCAAGAGATAAATCATGGATTGTAGAAAATAAATTAACGATTCCTTTTATAACGGTCGTTTTACCAGTACCAGGACCACCTGTTAAAACCATCATTGGAGATTCAACGGCCTTCTTTATTGCTTCAGCTTGAGAAGGAGCATAACGTACATTCATTTTTGATTCCAGTGCTTCTAATTCTTTTTTAAATCGACTATCCGTCATTTCACCTAAGTCTGGCGCTTCACTCAATAGCTTCTGAATTGCTTTAACGATCCCTTTTTCCGCATAAAATAATGCCGCTAAATAAATTCTGTCATCTTCTAAGACAAGTTTTCCATCTGCCACTAATCGATTCATTTCCCGAGAAATGTCGACAGCCTCCACCAGTTCTGGGTCTTGTTTCATTAATAACAGTCTTGTTTCGTCTATAAATTGATCTTGTGTAATATAAACATGCCCATCCTGCATCGATAAATGCTCTAAAACATATACGCACCCTGCTCGTATACGGTCGGGATGATTCCCTGTAATTCCAATTGCACGACCAATTTCATCAGCTCTGCCAAAGCCGATCCCATCAACATCTTCAATTAGTTTAAATGGGTTTGTTCGAATGACCTCTAGTGTTGATTCATTATACGTTTTATATATTTTGATTGATAAAGCAGTTCCGATTCCATAGCCGCTTAAAAAGCTCATCACTTTCTCTAATCCTTGGTGAGATAAAATCGTATCATATATGTCTTTTGCTTTCGCTTTCGGTAGTTGTGGTACTGATTCCAAGCTATCTGGATTATCTAATATTTTATTAATTGCGCCTTCACCTAAATGCTCGACGATTTTTTCAGCTGTTCGTTTTCCAATACCTTTAAACAAGTCTGAAGATAAGTATTGGATAACGCCTTTTTTAGTTGATGGAAGCTCTTTGGCAAAAGATGAAATTTGAAATTGTTTACCATACCTAGGGTGATCTTTTAAAATCCCTTTAAATGTATAGGACTCATCTTCATTCATACGAGGGATGTTTCCTGTAATTGTAATTTCCTGCTCACAGTTCGACAGGTTTGTATCAACGACTTTTACTTTTGCAACAGTATAGAAATTTTCAGCATTATAAAAGATAACTGTAGTTACATTGCCTTTAATATACGGTGTTTCATCTACAAACAATTCCATCTCATTTTGTGCCTGCACTTGGGTTCCACCTCCCGACCTAACTTATTCATCTAATTTTATGATTCTTTATTTTCTATTACTTTTAATGCATGCATCGCTAACATATGATCATGTTGGTGTTCTATCGCCTTTTCAAAGTGATCTTTCGCACCCTCTACATCATCATTAAACATATCAATAATCCCTAAATTGTAATGTGCATCAGAATGACTCTCGTCAAGTGTCAAAACCTTTTCTAAGCTTTGCTTAGCTTCTTCTAACATCTCTAATTTCGCTAACGTTAATCCATATTGAAATAATGCATCAATATCTGACTCATCTAATTCGATAGCACGTTGGAAAAATGGTAGTGCAAAACGGTCATCCCCATTATTCACACAGCAAAGGCCGATCATAAAATGCACATCGCTATCATCCATACCAAGTTTTACGCAATGTTGAAAATGATTCTTTGCTAACTCAAATTTTCCATCTTCAAAATAAACTGTACCCACAGCATAATGAGCTGCAGCTAATTCTGGGTCGATTTCTAAAGCTTTTTCAAAAAAACGACAAGCTCGTTCAACATCACCCATTGTCAGTAATAACTGTCCAAAATTTACATACGCTAATGAATTAGTTGGATTTTCTTCAATTTCTTTCGTCAAATAATTGGCTGCTTCTTCTAGATTCCCTTCCTGTAAAGCAGAAACACCACGTTCAAAATTAGTCATTTGTAACACCTCTATGTATTTTTCTTTCAATCATTTTAAACATCATATGTAATTACACTATCATACAGTAGATCACATTTCAAAGACCATCTACTAAAAAAAACAACCCCAACCTTAACGGATGGGGTCATTGTAACTTGTCTGTGAAACACTATGTTTTACAAAACAATTATCTTAAATAAGTTAATTCTTTACCATCGATAAATGCACGATCAATTGTACCGCCACCTAGACAATCTGTACCGTCATAAAATACAACTGCTTGTCCTGGTGTAATGGCACGGATTTTTTCATGACAAAGAATTCTAACTGAGTTATTTTCCAATATTTCTACAGTTACGTCATTATCTTCTGAACGATAACGGAATTTTGCTGTACATGTAAATGAACCTTCTTTTGGTAATCCCGAAGTCCAACTAATATCAGAAGCTAACACTTCATTACTATATAGAAGTTCGTTATGGAAGCCTTGTTCTACAAGCAAGATGTTCTTTTCAAGATCTTTCCCAACAACAAACCAAGGATCTCCATTTCCACCGATTCCGAGTCCATGACGCTGACCAATTGTATAATACATTAATCCATCATGTTTGCCTTTTATTTCGCCATCCATTGTCTTCATATCGCCAGGTTGAGCTGGTAGATAATTACTTAAGAATTCTTTAAAGTTTCGCTCTCCAATAAAGCAGATTCCTGTACTATCTTTTTTCTTAGCAGTTGCTAAGTTTGCTTCTTCGGCAATTTTGCGAATTTCAGGCTTAGTGTATTCACCAAGTGGAAACATTACTTTTGAAAGTTGGTCTTGTCCAAGTTGATTTAAAAAGTAAGTTTGGTCTTTGTTACTATCTATACCACGAAGCATTTTATATTCTCCATCACGATAATCTACTCCAGCATAATGACCAGTTGCTACATAGTCAGCGCCTAGCGTCATCGCATGTTCAAGAAACGCTTTAAATTTAATTTCTTTATTACACATTACATCGGGATTTGGTGTGCGTCCTTTTTTATATTCATCTAGGAAATAAGTGAATACTTTATCCCAATATTGTTTTTCAAAATTCACTGCATAATAAGGAATACCAATTTGATTACATACTGCAATTACATCTTCATAATCTTCAGTAGCTGTACATACGCCAAATTCATCAGTGTCATCCCAGTTTTTCATAAAAATACCGATGACATCATAACCTTGCTCTTTTAATAAATATGCCGTAACAGATGAATCAACACCACCTGACATTCCTACTACTACGCGAGTGTCTTTTGGATCTTTTCTATTTATCATTTTTCCAACCTCGCAATTTCTATATTTTAACTCTGCAAAAAAAGAATGTTAATTTCCATTTCAGGTACTTCGCTTTCCATGGGGCTTGACTTGAGCCTTGGGGCCACACGATGTGGATTATGCATGCATTACGATAGGACGTCGTGGTTTTAGCATGTCTACCTTGCTTGGCCTCTGGGGTCTCAAGTTTCCCGCATCTCCCATAGGAGTCTGCGCACCTTCCATTCCAATTCCTCTAAAATGAACTCTTCTCTTTTCACTCTTAATTTATTTAGTAAAAATCAACAATTTATATTAACAGAGAGCTTACATTTTAACTAATCGTTGAACAATAGAAGTAACACGTTTTGCAAGAGCATGGATTTGATCCTCTGTATTTCCATAACCAAAACTAAATCGAATTGAAGAACGAATTTTAGGTGATTCAATTCCAAACATTTCAACTAGTACATGTGAAGGATCAACGCTACCAGCTGTACAAGCTGAACCACTTGAAGCAGCAATCCCAGCAATGTCTAAATTAACTAAAAACGATTCAATTGAAATATCATCAAATGATAAGTTTAACACATGTGGAGCAAAAAACGTCTCGTTTCCATTTTTTTCAAAACGAATGTCGTTCACTTTTAGCTCATTAATAAATATTTCTTGAAAACGTAAGTAATTTTCAACTCGCTCTTCACGTTCAATTTGAATCAATTCTACTGCTTTTGCCAAACCTACGATTCCAGGTACATTTTCAGTACCTGCTCGACGTTTACGTTCTTGTTGACCACCGAATTGTAATTGTGAAAATGTTGCGTTTTCTCTTGCATATAAAAAGCCTACACCTTTAGGTCCATTAATTTTATGTGATGATATGGATAAAAAATCTACACCTAATTCATTAACATCTACTGGAATTAACCCGTATGCTTGAACAGCATCTGTATGAAACAATGCTTTATGATTTTTTAGGATTTCTCCAATTTCTTGAATCGGTTGAACTGTTCCAATTTCATTATTAACCATCATAATAGATACAAGAATTGTGTCTTCACGTAATGCAGACTTAACATCCTCTATATTTACTCGCCCAGTATGATCTACAGGCAAATACGTTACCTCAAAACCTTCTTTTTCAAGTGCTTGGCATGTATGTAATATAGCATGATGTTCTATCGCAGAGGTAATAATGTGCTTACCAAATTTTTGATTTGCATACACCGCACCTCTAATGGCTAAATTATCACTTTCCGTTCCGCCACTTGTAAATATTATTTCATTCACTTTTGCACCAATACTACTTGCACATACTAAACGAGCTGTATCAACTTTTTGGCGAGCTTGTCGACCAAAAGAGTGAATACTAGAAGGGTTACCAAAGGTTTGGTTCATTTCAATAACCATTACATCAATTACAGCTGGGTGCATAGGTGAAGTCGCTGCATGATCTACATAAATACGTTCCATTCTCATAATCCTTTCTTGATGAAGCATTCAAATTCCGCTGCTTTGAATGCAATTCTATTATATATAAAACATATATCCATTTAAATCATCTGATTCTAATTTTGCTAAATCTTCAAGAGTTGTGTGATCTAACACGTCATTAATTGCTTTTTGAACTCGAGTCCATAATTCTCTCTGAGCTGGATTTTCATCTTCAATATTTTCAATTGGAGATAAAGAACCTTCTAATGCAGATATGACTTCGCCTGCCGAAATTTCATTTGGCTCCTTGGTTAAAATATACCCACCATATGCTCCTCGAATACTTTTGACAAGTCCTGCATTACGAAGCAATGAAATAATTTGCTCTAAATAGTGTTCAGAAAGATTTTGTGCATTTGCAATACTTTTTAATGAAATTGGCTTATCACAATATCTCTTAGCTAACTCAATCATTACTGTTAATCCGTATCTTCCCTTAGTTGAAATTTTCATCTATTCACTCCGTTCAATAACTTATTCAATCATTTTATCTATTTTATACCTTCTCTAATCCAGTATTTATACAATTATTGTACACTATTTAAAAATCATTTTCACATTTCTAAAAAAAAATACACTAATCCAATTGGAAAAGTGTATTATCTCTTAAATCATTTAATTTTTCAAGATTCCTGCACGGATATAATGAGCCGTTGCAGCTTTCTCGTCTATCTCTTCTATATTGATTGGCAATTCTCTTGCTTTGCATAAAAACTTTAGGATTTCCTCTTCAATTCTTTTAATTTCAAACTCAGTACCGGCATTGACTAAATCATGTAATAACTCAAGATAAATCGCTTTCTCTTCTGGTGTGAGTGCTTGCTTCAACATATCTGCCTCCTTCAATTCTGTTAAGAAAATAATAAGGTTTTTACACAATTTGTTTCGATATGTTGTGTAGCGAAGACACCCTCTCGCGTTCGGTATTGAGTGCTCTGCTTAATAGAAAGCTCTGTGATGATAGACCAGCTAAAATACAATAGCCAATCACCATTCGCATATCTTTCAGCATATTTTCAGGAATAAATAATGAAACAAACAATGCAGCAGCTGTTGCTCCAAATAGTATATCTGCAAGAAACCCTAGGAAGAAGCCCTTTTTTCTTTTTACAGGAAGCATGATTGTCCCTTTGTTAAACAGGACGTGAAAAATTAAGCCGGTTACTCCACCAATGACAAGTGCCAACACATAGAGCTTGACCATTTTCATCCTCCTCATAAAGTTTAAATGCAAAAAGAATTCCTAATATCCTTCGAAAATGGGAATGTTGACGAAAGAGACATTAGGATTGAACGAGAACGATTTTTTCTTATAGACTGCTTGTTTCTATTATTATAAGAGCGTAAAAAAAAATTATCAAAAGAATTTGTTAAATATATCCAATTGTGACAAAAAATAAGGTAAGAGTCCCATGAGGGTTTGTAAAATTACTGTACTATCATACTATTAGTTCCTCTATATCCCGCCCTTCCACTTATGTTATATTTGTATTGAAAGGCAGCTAGAGGAGGTGTTAAGTTGGCCATACAAACTAAATTTAAACAAATTGTAAAAAAACTATCATCAACAGATTTATACAACCGAGCAAAAGGAATTGACCAACTTAGAAAGTCTCTTCATAAGGATGTTTATCTCGATTCATTAATCTACCTATTAGAAGCAGCAGGTAAAAGCTTTCCAAATTCATTAGAAGATTGGGATGACGGAAGCTATCATTTAGTTGGATTCTGTTCAGAATATCCTCATTCAGAATTAGTTAAACCAATAGAAAAAAACTTTGAACATTATAGTGAACGTGCAAAACTCCAGGCGCTCTATTTATTAATTACGATTAAAACAGATGTAGCAAGAGATGCATACATTCGAATCATTGAAAAATATTCCAAACAATTTGAACTAGGAATAGATGTAGCATATATCTTTGAGGAAACAGAGTGGGCCCCAAGCTTAGTTAAAAAATTCATACCATTACTTAAGGATAATAACCTTAACGCTTCAATTTTCCATATGATGCTTTTATGTTTAAGAAATAGTGGAGAAGATTTGTCGTTAACAAGTGATGAAAAGAACTTAATTATAGATCAGATAAAACGAAATTATCAAAATAATAGAGTTGCGTATTTATCATATGACAAGGATTATAGTCTACAATTCGTTTATCAAGCTTGGAAAGAGTCATATGCTATGATTCGTTCAGAAATGGGTATCTATTTACAGCTAATGCAATACTTTTTTGATGATGAGATACAATCATTTTTACTTGAAGCACTACAATTTAATGATCCATATTTAAAAGTTGATGCAGTTATTTCATTACTTGAACGTGGTTATAATGTGTCTCGTGAAACCATCGAATTTTGTGCATATAATATTGAAGCGTGCGTTTGGTTCTATACCAGGTTAAGTGAGAGTTCAAAAGAACATTTTTATAAGATAAATGAAGAAATCCAGCATAGCTTTGTAAAAAACCGATTTTTCCATTACTTAGTTGATCATGATGATTTTGGTATCGTACCTGATGAAATTGAGGTTGTGAAACGACATGATACAACTAATTATTATGGACAAGAGGTTACTTATTATCTTGTTAAGTTTAAAAGTCAACGTGATGATTGGGCTGAAAAGGGCTGGATGGCAGGATATGTTGGTGCTTACTTGACTGAACAGATTCCTAGTCCGAAAATGTTAGAAGATACAATCACTACTTTTACTAGCTGGGATCAATTAACAGAAGTTGAACATATTCAACAGCTTGAACAATTTAACAAGGATGACTATGCAAAACATGATTCGGAAGTAATATTAGAGTCCAAACCTACTTGGCATTACGGTACATTTGTCCTTGGATTTATTACAGCTGTTCGAACGTGGACATCATTTTCAAACAATGATCCGATTTACTTCCTACTACTTGCAATGCTCTGGGGCGTATTTCTTTTCAAAGTTTATGCAACGATTAAACTTCGTAAAGAGTCAAAAGTCATTTTAAAAAGAAGACAATTAACATTTATTAAGGCAAATGAAAGTATTACAATTGAGCTTCATAAAATTTACAGAATGACTATTGAGCTTCGGAAATGGGGAAAAAACGAAGGAAAAATGGCTGGATATCAGCTGAAAGTTAAATATATCGTTTTTTATGATAAAGATGAAAATGAAATCTTAGCAATCCCCTCAACATTTATTAACACTTCACTGTTAATGGCTGAAATCCAAATGCTTACAAACCATTTAGTGGAACAACCGATCATCGATGTATATGAAAATGATTTAAGTGCTTAAAAAATAAAAAGGAGAAATTAGCCCTATGCTAACTCTCCTTTTTTTGTACCTTTTTAAATTGTTCAAGCTTCTCGAAAATTGCTCCATATCGCTTTTCGTTACCCGCTTCTTTTGGCTTATAATAAACTTGGTTAACTAATCTATCCGGTAAATATTGTTGATTTACCCAACCGCCAAAGTTTCCTAATGGGTGGTCATGTGGATAAACATAACCAATACCATGTCCCATATCCTTTGCACCGGCATAATGGCTATCCTTTAAATGAGAAGGAATGTCGTCATGCAAACCACTTCTGACATCACCTAAAGCGCGATCAATCGCTAATACACTCGAATTGGATTTAGACGATAAACAAAGTTCAATAACAGTGTTAGAGAGAATAATTCTTGCTTCTGGAAAACCGACTTGTTTTGCTGCCTCACAAGCTAAGACAACTTTCCAAGGATCACCAGCTAATCCGATATCTTCATAAGCAATTACAGTTAATCTTCTACAAATACTCGTCAAATCTCCAGCTTCAATTAGTCTTGCTAAATAATAAAGAGCTGCATTTACATCACTACCGCGAATACTTTTTTGAAACCCAGATAAGGTGTCATAATGAAAATCACCATTTTTATCATGATTAAATCCTTTGGACCTTAAAAATTCCTCAATGATTTCATCTTGAACAATAATTGTTCCATCTGATTCTTTTGGAGAACCAAATACAATGGATTCTAATATATTTAAAGATGATCTTGCATCACCATTTACACCGTGTGCAATTTTTAAAATTTGTTCTTCGGATATTTGGATTTGTAAATGACCTAATCCCCTATCCTCGTCTCTTAATGCGCGATCGAGTAATTTATATATATGCTTTGGTAAAAGTGGATCTAATTTTAAAATGTGATTACAACGACTTCGAATCGCGCTATTTACATCATGATATGGATTTTCGGTTGTTGCTCCAATCAAAGTAATGAATCCACTTTCAACATAAGACAATAAATAATCTTGTTGTAATTTTGACCAACGATGAATTTCATCCGCAAATAAAATAATTTCACCAAACATTTTTGCTTCATGCACAATATCTTCTAGTTCTTTTTTACCTGATGTTGTTGCATTTACCGTTACAAATCTTTTATCTACAGTACCAGCAATTGCATATGCAAAGGATGTTTTACCGATTCCAGGTTCTCCATGTATAAGCATTGAAGGAACTCGTCCATTTTGAATTAGTCGATATAAAGCTGATTCTTTACCAATTATTTGTTCCTGACCAATTAACTCATCAATTGTCCTTGGTCTCATTCGATATGCAAGAGGTTCATGACTCATTTTTCGCCCTCCTTTTTCAGCAAACTATTTACTCTATTGTAATTGAATTGGAAACATTTTTCATCTTGGATTCGAAATTTTTCTCATTTACATTCGTTTAATTGGTCAAGCTATTGATAGATGATGTAAAGAGGTGTCATATGAATACTCAAAAAACAAAGTGGTCAAACGAGGATGAGAATACACTTTTGGAGCTAGTTGAAAACTATTTAGAAAAGGGAAAATCTAAGCAAGATGCATTTGTCACCGTTGCAAATATCATTAATCGCTCAAAAGCTGCCTGTGCTTCGAGATACCAATTATTGAAAAAACAAAAAATGAATCATACAGCAAGTAGTAAACCACTTAAAAAGACAAATCTTGATTTAGAAAAAGTAATTTTATTTTTAACGAAATATGAAAGTGATCAGCAACTTTCCGTTCAGAATATCCAACTAAAACATTCGATTAACATGCTGCAAAAAGAAAATGAAGAACTAAGCGTTAAGATTTCACAGCTAAAAACCTCAATCAAGGATAATCAAAACTTTTTTAAAAATATGATTAATTAAAGGATAGTAATTAATTAATTGTCATACTTTATTCATTTTTTTATCAACATTCCTACTGTATAATGGACATGTAATAACGAATGTATGTAACAGTGAGGAGTAACAAGATGAATTGGAAAAAAGGCGGATTATGGGTTCTGATCTTTTTTATTGTTAAAGGTACAATATCTACACTATTAATAGTCACTGGTGCAAAATATTTTAAATTAAATTTTGCTGAAATACTCATCCTAGTATTAGTATTATTAGCTATTTCTTATATAGGACGAATGCTAATAAAAAAACGTAAAAAAAGCGCAAAGCAAAATGATGTAAATATGTAAAAATTGGCAAAAAAAGTCTACAGTATTGAATGGCAGATTGATTGATAGGTTTATGTGGATTAAAAATTATTTTTGAAGTTACTGTGCTTCATAAGTTGTCAAACTGTTTAATGACAAAAAATAACCCCAGAATTCAAGTCTGGGGTTATTTTTTATTTATTATTCATTTTTCTTGATTCTTTATCATTCACAACACCGTTTTTGTCGACCTTCCCGTCTTTTTCAACGACACCATTATTCTTTTTATAGTTTGTATTTATTTTATTCGATAAATTATCAACTCGCTGTTGTTTCTCACTTTTTTGATCATCACTAGAGCTATTACAACCAGTTAAAAGTGCAACTGAAATAACAAAAGGACCAATCAGTCTTAAGCTTTTTTTCAAAGTTACACACCTCCTTATTGAGGTAGTATTTCTAAATTGTATAGTCATATGCAATATATTTTTAAATTTCCTCTGTGTACTTTATAAAGAAGAATTTTGGATTCCACTCATGGATAAAAGCAGCTTTTTTGTGGTTGTATCCTCATCGTTTTAATACGTATGTCAGGTTTGAACAAAAAAAACTGTAGGAAATAAATTCCTACAGCCTTTATTCTTTACCAACACGTTTAATTTCAATATCTTTTATTAATTCACGAACAGCGTGACTAGCAGCAATTAAACCAGCAACTGAAGGAACGAATGCATTAGATGAAGGTGGCATTTTCGCTTTGCGAATTTTTGTGTTTTCATCAGGCACAATTTCTTTACGAATATCTTCACGGATGACAATTGGACTCTCATCTGAAAAGACTACTGTTACGCCTTTATGAATTCCTTCTTTTCTAAGCTTTGTTCGAATTACCTTTGCGATCGGATCATGAGTTGTTTTAGAAATATCTGCAACTTTGAATCGAGTTGGATCCATTTTATTTGCAGCACCCATACTTGAAACAAGTGGTATTCCGCGACGACGACATTCTTTTATCAAATGGATTTTATATGAAATCGTATCAGATGCATCAATTACATAGTCTAAAGGAATTTCAAAAAACTTTTCATACGTTTCTTCTGTATAAAACATTTTATGTGTAATAATTTCGCATTCTGGATTAATATCTTGAATACGTTGTTTCATCATTTCTACTTTTGCTTCACCAACAGTTGATAATAATGCGTGAATCTGTCTGTTAACATTTGTGATATCGATTACATCTTTATCAACTAAAATTAATCGGCCGACACCTGAACGCGCTAATGCTTCTGCTGCAAATGAGCCAACTCCGCCAATACCTAAAATTGCTACCGTACTTTTTTGTAATCGTTCTAAACCTGCTTTACCAAATGCAAGCTCATTACGAGAAAATTGGTGTAACATCCATTCAACTCCCACTAACTTAATCAGAATACAATGATTTAAATATACATGATATATATTGTTTTCATCAAGCATGAATTAAAAAAACAAATTATTTTTTAAGAATAAAGAAAACAATACAAGAAAAATGGAAGGATTCTAGGAAATGTACTCCTTTCATCCTTCCGTTTTATTTTACTCTTCTACAGTTGTTTTTAAAGATAAATCTTCTAATTGAGATACAGAAACTGGACTAGGTGCATTTGTTAATAAACAACTTGCTGAAGCTGTTTTTGGGAATGCAATTGTGTCACGTAAATTTGTACGTCCCGCAAGTAACATTACAATACGGTCTAGTCCTAAAGCAATACCTCCATGTGGTGGTGTTCCGTATTCAAATGCTTCCATTAAGAAACCAAATTGTGCTTGTGCCTCTTCTTCAGAAAAACCTAGACACTTAAACATTTTTTCTTGCACATCTCTTTCGTAAATACGAACTGATCCTCCACCAAGTTCATAGCCGTTTAATACTAAGTCATAAGCTTGCGCTTTAACACTTCCTGGATCACTATCTAATTTGGCTAAATCTTCACGAACTGGCGATGTAAATGGATGGTGAGCAGCAAAATAACGATCTAGCTCTGCATCATACTCAAGTAATGGCCAATCAGTTACCCATAAGAAATTAAATTTAGATTGATCAATTAAGTCTAAATCTTTACCTAATTTTAAGCGAAGTGCACCTAAACTATTTGCAACAACTGAAGCGTCAGAAGCTACGAATAAGATTAAGTCACCAACTTCACCTTCTACAGCTAATTTTAATGTCGCAAATTCCTCTTCACTAAAGAATTTTGCGATTGGTCCTTTAAATCCATCTTCTTCGAGCTTTAGCCATGCAAGACCCTTTGCTCCATATCGAGAAGCATATTCTTGTAAACCATCAATGTCTTTACGAGAGTAATTAGCTGCTTGACCTTTAACGTTTAAGCATTTTACTTGACCACCATTTTCTACAGCTGAAGTAAATACTTTAAATCCGCTTTCTTTTGCAAATGAAGAAACGTCGATTAATTCTAAACCAAAACGAGTATCTGGTTTATCAGAACCAAAACGATTCATTGCTTCTTCATAGCTCATTCGAGGTAGTGGAGTTACTAAATCCACTCCTTTAGTCTCGCTCATTACTTTAACCATCATTCTTTCTGTCATTTCCATAATTTCCTCTTGAGAAAGGAAACTAGTTTCAATGTCAATTTGCGTGAATTCAGGTTGACGGTCAGCACGTAAATCCTCATCACGGAAACAACGAGCAATTTGGAAATAACGCTCAAAACCAGAAACCATTAATAATTGTTTAAAAATTTGAGGTGATTGCGGTAATGCATAGAACTCACCTGGATGTACACGACTTGGTACTAAGTAGTCTCTAGCGCCTTCTGGTGTACTCTTTGTTAAGATTGGTGTTTCAACTTCTAAGAAGTCTTCTCCGTCCAAGAAATCACGTACCGATTTTGTAATTTTTGAACGTAATTTAAATGTGTCATACATAACAGGACGACGTAAATCTAAATAACGATATTTTAAACGCAAGTCTTCTGCGACTTCAGTTTTATTTTCGATAGCAAAAGGAGGATTTTTTGCTTTATTGATAATTTCTAGTTTTTCAACTGAAACTTCAATTGCACCAGTCTCTAAATTATTGTTTACTGTACCTTCTCCACGCGAAACAACTGTTCCTTCCACTTGAAGTATAAATTCGTTTCGAACAGTTTCAGCTAATGTCAAAGCCTCGTTAGATAATTCAGGATTAAATACAATTTGCACGAGTCCAGAACGGTCACGTAAATCAATGAAAATTAATCCTCCTAAGTCACGTCTCTTTTGAACCCAACCTTTTAGTGTTACACTTTGACCAATATGTGATTCTCTTAATTGACCACATAAATGCGTTCGTTGTTCCATTTCCATATCCCCCAGTTCATTATTTAGAGCTAACGTATTTTACAAATATATCTAATGCAACTTCCTCTTGAACTCCCGTTTCTTGATCTTTTAAATTGATGACTCCACGAGATAATTCTTCTTCACCTAATACAGCAACATATTTGGCTTTAAAACGTTCAGCTGCTTTAAATTGTCCTTTTATTTTACGATCTTGGTAATCCTTTTCGCATACAAGACCGGCTTTTCGCAATTGATATAATAATGAGGTTGCAGCTTTTTTGACTTCATCACCTAGGGCGATTAAAAATACATCCATTTCTTGTGGAATCGGAAGTTCGATACCTTCTGACTCAAGTGCTAATAATAAACGCTCGATACTTAATGCAAAGCCCATACCTGGTGTATTTGGACCACCAAATTCTTCAACTAATCCATTATATCGACCGCCACCACTTAACGTAGAGATTGAACCAAACCCTTTACCTTCTAACATGATTTCAAAAACAGTGTGATTGTAATAATCTAGACCACGAACTAAATTCGGATCCACTTCAAAAGGAATATTCATAGCAGTTAAATAAGATTGAACATCTTCAAAATACTTCACAGATTCTTCATTTAAATATTGAAGAATTGAAGGTGCAGATTCCATTGAAGGGTGATTATGGTCTTTTTTACAATCTAACACGCGTAGTGGATTAGATTCTAAACGATTTTGGCAATCACCACATAACTCATGTACAACAGGTTTAAAGTGTTTAACAAGCGCTTCACGGTGAGCTTTACGACTTTCTAAATCACCTAAACTATTGATCACAAGTTTAATATTTTTTAAACCAAGTCCACGATATAAATCCCTTGATAATGCAAGAACTTCTGCATCGATTGATGGATCATTACTACCTAATGCCTCAATTCCAAATTGAACAAATTGACGATATCGCCCTGCTTGAGGACGCTCATAACGGAACATTGGTCCAATATAATATAATTTTGTTGGTTGATTACTATTTCCGTGCATTTTGTTTTCTACATATGAACGGACAATAGATGCCGTACCTTCAGGACGTAGAGTTAAACTACGATCACCACGGTCAGTAAATGTATACATTTCCTTTTGTACAATATCCGTCGTGTCACCTACACCTCTTGAGAATACTTCCGTATGTTCAAACATCGGTGTACGAATCTCATTGTAGTTGTATCGTTTGCATAAGTCCCTAGCAAACTTTTCAATATACTGCCATTTCTCAACTGTACCAGGTAAAATATCCTGTGTACCTCTTGGAATATTAATCGACATTGTGAATCCTCCTAAATTAAACCTATATATACAAAAAACTCCCGTGCCTACTGAAATAAAACAGTAGGGACGAGAGTTATAAGCCCGTGGTACCACCCTAATTGAAGAATGAATCATCATCCTTCCACTTTCATCGTTAACGCCGATTACGTTTATCCTTACTAGAAT
>Ga0102589_1000877_pt1 | contig 48824 bp, 46 predicted proteins | sample AraplaMF_Col_mLB_FD_76858 | JGI IMG/M metagenome (GOLD analysis project Ga0102589, IMG submission 76858) | Arabidopsis root microbial communities from the University of North Carolina, USA - plate scrape MF_Col_mLB | ecosystem: Host-associated > Plants > Roots > Endosphere | place: USA...
CCACGCTGGTGCTGCATGGTGACGACGACCAGATCGTGCCGATCGACAACGCCGGCAAGCTCTCGGCCAAGATCATCAAGCACGCCACGCTGAAGATCTACCCGGGCGCGCCGCACGGCATGTGCGTGACGCACGCCGATCAGGTCAACGCCGACCTGCTGGCTTTCCTGGGCGCCTGACACCCGCAGATGCACTAACGCCCTGTGCGAAACGGTGTGCTCGACAAGCCCGCGGCCGCTTGTCTAGTTTCACCTTCTTCGCCGAGTTGAACCATCAATAACAGTGGGAACGCGATCGTCAGGTCGCGTGACCGGTGTTTCCCCGGCATCGGATTTTCGTCCTTCCGAAGCGATCGAGCGAGCGACGGCCATTAGGTTCACCAACGGTCATTGAGTTCGCATACTGGCGATGTCCCCTTAATGGCCGGATTCGGTCGTCGACCGTCGCCGCGACGCCACTGGTCGACCGGGGGAAACACCGGTGATTCCCGGCACTCCACCCGCCGCCTAGCTTTAAGCTCGTTCAATCATCCGCAGCACTGCGACGGCCAGAGCGCCGTTCGCCTCGCCCATCAGATCGACGGCGTCGAAATGATGGCCGCCCTTCTGCAGGACAATCTCCACGTCAACACCGGCATCGGATAACAGTTCCTGGTATTCGCGCTGAAGGCGATGGTATTCCGGGGATTCGTCCCCGCCGACGGTCAGGATCATCGGAAGTTTGACTTTGGGAAGATGATATGCGGGGCTATAGTCAACCACATCGGTCTCGGTCAGGCGCACGACCTTGTTCAGATAGCACCGGCGAATGGGCTCCAGGTCGTAAAGACCACTGATGGCGCAGCCACCTTTGATAATATCGGCGGGCACGCCCAGCGCCTCCCAATCAGTTCCTGCGAGTGTGGCCGTAAGATGTCCGCCGGCCGAATGGCCTGAAACGAAGATCCGGTTCGCATCGAAGCCGAGTTCGCCAGCATTCCGATAGAGCCAGGCGACGGCATCTAGATTGTCGCGGACAATACCAGCCATGCCGACATCAGGAGCGAGCCGGTAGTTGACCACGGCTACGTTGATGTCGTGTTTCAGGTAGGGGGCCGCGATGTAGCTGAAGTCCGACTTGTCGAGCGACTGCCAGTATCCACCATGGATGAACACCAGAAGCGGGCGGCTTCTTGCTTCCACCGGGAACAGATCCAGCGTCTGCTTGATGTTCGGCCCATATGCCAGATTTTCCCTTACGGCATGGTTTCGGCGGAACTCTGCGCTTGCCTTCTCCCATCCAAGGAAGATGTCCTGGAAGCCAGGAATTCCAGCCCTGACGTTGTACTGCTGGTCCAGTTCTTCCTGGTTGAAGTTTCGATACACTGACATTACATTCGGCTCCATACGGTTGGATCGGCGCACCGATCCTTGCTGATCGTTGCGACGCAAAAAAATGCGTCCAAACAACGATACGGGGCGTCGGATGGTATTGCGCGCGCCTGGATGACAACGACTATCGCGAGGACGCCATGTTCGGCAAGAGCGAAAACAGGGACGATTACCAGACGATTGATCGCCCGGTTGGTGGCATGGCACGAAAGCTCAAGGATGGTTTCTTCATCAGTGCCCATTCGCATCCGCGCGGCCAGTTGATTTACGCGTACGTCGGCGCGATTCTGGTCACCACCGATTTTGGGTCGTGGGTCGTTCCACCGCAGCGGGCGGTCTGGGTACCGAGCAACGTCGAACATGCGATGCAGGCCTGCGGTGACGTAGAGATGCGCACGGTATATATACGAACCGATGTCGTTCCGGATGAATTGCGGGAATGCTGCGTCGTTGCCGTCCCGCCGCTCCTGCGGGAACTGATCTCCGAAGTCGTCCGCATGCCGATCGCCTACCAGAAAGGTACGCGCGACGGCATTGTGGTCGACCTGCTTCTGCAAGACCTCCGGCCGCTTTCCGTTGTCCCCCTGCATTTGCCAATGCCAAAGGATGCGCGGCTGGGAAAGATTTGCGCAAGGATTCTGGACGATCCTTCCGACGAGACATCCGTGCAGGAATGGAGCAGATCCATCGGAGCAAGCGAGCGAACGATCATTCGACTGTTTCCCGAGGAAACTGGCATGACATATAGCCGGTGGAAGCAGCAGGCAAGACTGATGGCAGCGGTGCGGTTGCTCGCCGAGGGCTGCCATGTCACCGATATCGCCCTGCAGCTCGGATATGAGAGTCCCAGTGCGTTCAGCGCCATGTTCAGGCGGGCGCTGGGCATGACGCCGACCGAGTACTTCAGGGATATGGCGAACGACTAGGCAACGCGGACAGGTTGTCATCTTCTCGATAGCAGTTGGCGTCATCTCGCGGTTGCCACTGCGCGCGCTACGGCACAGTCGGACTGTCGGCGTCTGGGCAGCATGTCGCAGGCCTTCGCCGGCATTTTCCAAGTCGAGGAGTCAGTATGTCAGTGATGGAACGCATCCAGGCTGCGGGCATTGTTTTGCCAATTCTGGAATTACCGAAGGCCCTATACGTCCCCTACACACTTCACCACGGTCTCTTGACCATTTCAGGGCAGCTTCCCTTGCAGAACGGCAAGACGGCATTCGTGGGAACGGTTCCCCACGGGGTTAGTGTCGAAGCCGCTCAGCAAGCTGCAAGGCTGTGCCTGACAAACCTGTTGGGCTGGGTTGCGGCGGCGTTGGACGGAGACTTCGAACGCATCTGCGGCATTGTCCGCGTGGGCGGCTATGTTTCGGTGAATGCCGGGTTCAATGATGCGCCGCAGGTCATCAATGCCGCATCCGATTTGTTGAACCGGATCTTCGGTGAACGAGGACGGCATGCACGGCTGGCGGTGGGTGTGGCGAGCCTGCCATTCGGTGCGCCGGTGGAGATCGAGGCAACCTTCGCGCTGGACCGCTAGTCCATGGGAACTTCGACAAGAGCCGGGTACGCAGACGTGCTCGTCGGTCTGCAGTATGGCGATGAAGGAAAAGCGCGAGTTGTGGATCATCTTGCGGGCGAGTACGACGTGATTGCGCGCTTCAATGGTGGCGCCAACGCAGGACATACGGTTGTGACGCCGCACGGCACGTTGAGGCTGCGCCAGATTCCGTCCGGCGTACTGCATTCGCAGGTATCGCTCTACATCGGGTCCGGCTGCGTGGTCGGATTGCACGAACTCGCGGCGGAGATCGGGATGCTGGCGGAGCGTGGCATCGAGCTCGCCGATCGTCTCGTCATCAGCAACCGGTGCCCGATCGTACAGCCCGCTCACTTGCTGCGGGACCGCATGCACGGCAAACACATTGGTACGACCGGCAATGGCATCGGGCCGTGCTATGCGGGGCTTGCAGCCCGGATGGAGGGCGATGTGCGATCTGTCGTACAGGCCTGCGATTTGATCCGCAATGAGGATCTGGCATTCGAACACATCGAGACGCTGGCGGCTGCTTCGGGGCACGATGAAGTCGCGGAACTTTTGAATGGCATGCGAGAGGCGTGGCAGGTGATCCGGCCGTTTGTTTCGGAGAATCCGGTGGCGTTGCTTGAACGCGTCGAAGCGGGCGCGCGCGTGCTTTTCGAGGGTGCGCAGTCGGTCATGCTCGACGTCGTGCACGGCGAACAGCCATGGGTGACATCAAGCCACACGGTGCCATCCTATGCCTTCGTCGGTGGCGATTTGCCCGCAAAGTATCACCGTAGAACGATCGGTGTCGCCAAGGCAATCGTATCGCGCGTGGGGAGCGGACCATTCCCTGCGGAGCTAGGTGGACAACGATCCGAGGCGTACTGCGAGCGAGCCGCACAGCACGGATGGGGCAAAGCGGACGAGGCTTCCTGGTACAACCAGGCGGAGCTGATTGCCAGCGATGACGCGTTGTCTGTCGGGGTGGCATTAAGGATGCTGTGCAGTGAGTATGGCACCGGGACCGGCCGACCACGCCGGATAGGCCTGTTGGATATCGAGCAATTGCGGCTTGCTGTCCTGCAGTTCGGCGTGGATGAACTCTATCTGAACAAGTGCGACAGCCTGGCGCTCTTTTCACAGACGCACGACCGTTGCATTCCGATCGTCATCGGATCGGACAACGAGGCGCCGCTCGTCAAATCATTCCCGGCTTTCGACAGGCAAACACTGCCTCCAGATAACACTTTCCCACTTCCTCCCGAACTCGATGCGCTGGTGGACTGGTTGAGCGCAACCATTGGTCGTCCATTGAGGGGGATAGGCCTGGGCGCCGAACGCGCACAGATGCGCACGATAGACGCGGAGCGATAGATCATGATGAACGAGACACCATCCTACTTTAGAAGTGAAATGCGTCGGGACGATCTTGCATGGACGGACTGGCCAGCCATCGACGCCTTTCTGCGGGACGAACTGATCTGCAGGGTTGCCGTGCACGATGCGCCGTTTCCTTACGTGACCGCGCAGAGTTTTACATTCACCGGAGACGCCTTCCTGATCCACAGCTCCAGATTCGGAAAGCTTGCGTCGGCGATTCGGGCCAACGCACTTGTCACGATCGAGGTGGACCGACCGGTGGCACTATTGAAAGCGCCAAAGGGACAGAATACGAGCCTGGAATATTTCAGCGTGATTGCGCGATGCGAGGTACAACTTCGCGAGAGCACCCAGGACGTTCGCGCACATCAGAATGTGGCACTGGAGAAATTTCGACCGGAGAAGGACTACTCGCCAATTGAAGATGGTGCCGCTAATCAAATCGTTGCCTATCGATGTGTGATCCGGGAGCTGTTCGCAAAAAAGCGCATTCTGGCAGACGGCCAGTATTCACCACCGGGGCAGCCAAAAGCTCCCTATCTGCGCTATCCATTCCAGCAAGGCGCCACGCTGTCCGGCTTGCCGCCGGAAGCCTTTGATCCTGGGAAATTCATCGGCAAATGAGTCACTTTTGGGTGAAGAAAAAATAGGCGCTTCGGCGCCTATTTTTTTGTCTGCGGCCGGAAGGTTTGCTTGGCGCATTTGAGACAGACTTTGGCGTGATTGCATGAGACTGGCGTGGGCCTCCAAGCGAAAGTAGCAAGGCGATGAACGCATCGAATCGCTCATCCCCTTGCGATCAGTGCCTGACGGCGCCGACACGAAAATAACTGGAGACAAGATGAAACACACACCGCTGGAGCTCATGCGCGTTCGCACCGGCGACCGGCTCGAACGATTGCCCATATGCGGGTATCACAGGTTGCTGTTTGCGATCATCGCGTTGGCCTTTTTCTTCGACAATCTCGATCTGGCGATGATGACCTATCTGCTGGGATCGATTCGGACCGAGTTCGGCTTGACCTCGGCACAGGCCGGGATGCTGGGTAGCGCCAGCTTCGTCGGCATGGCGATCGGAGCTATTTGTTCGGGGATGCTTGCCGATCGGTTTGGCCGTAAGCCGGTGTTCCAGGTCAGCATGATCATCTGGGGTGTGGGCAGTTATCTCTGCTCCACAGCGCATGGTCCTCTGGAGCTTGGTGCATATCGGGTGTTGTTGGGAGTGGGCATGGGAATGGAACTACCGCTCGCACAGACGCTGTTGTCAGAGTTCATTCCGGCACGCCAGCGCGGCAAATACCTCGCGCTGATGGACGGCAACTGGCCTATCGCCTTTATCTGTGCGGGCCTGTTGTCCTACTACGTGTTGATCGCCTATAGCTGGCGGACGATGTTCATGCTGGGTGCCGTCCCGGCGATTTTTTTGCTCGTCATCCGACGCTACGTGCCCGAATCGCCTCGCTGGCTGGAATCGCGTGGACGACACGCGGAAGCGGCGGAGATTGTTGGACGGGTCGAGCAGTCGGTGATGCGGCGGATGAAACTCAACGTGTTGCCGGAAGTAAAGCCGGTGGTTGTTGCTGCAGATGCAGAGATTTCAGGCCTGCGTGTGTTGTGGTCCAGTGCTTACCGCAGCCGCACGCTAACAGTGTGGGGACTATGGTTTTTTGCCTTGCTGGGCTTCTACGGATTGAACACCTGGATCGGTGCACTGCTGCAGCAATCGGGCGTTGGTGTCACCAAGTCCGTGCTGTATACGGTCTATATCTCGATCGGCGGTATTCCAGGATTTCTGTGGGCGGCATGGGCCGTCGAACGTTGGGGGCGCAAACCTGCCTGCGTGACGACCCTGGTGGGGGGCGCGCTAATGGTCTTCGTCTATGGACGGGTAGCGGGCTCGGAGGCTGACGCGGCGGTGTTGCTCCTTACCGGCGGCATGATGCAATTCTTCATGTTCGGCATGTGGGCGGTGCTCTATACGTATACGCCCGAACTCTACCCCACGCGGGCCCGTGCATCCGGATGTGGGATGGCCTCGACTGTCGGACGGATAGGATCGCTCCTCGGGCCAACATTGGTTGGATTGATACTGCCCATTGCGGGGCAGGCAGGCGTGTTCTTCCTGGGCGCGTTGTGCTTCCTGGCGGCGGCGGGAACGGTGTACAAATTTGGTGTCGAGACGCGAGGCAAGGCGCTGGAGACTATCGCCGATTGACGCAGTTCTGGCCCCGAGGCGAGCAAGGCTCTGGTCCATGCTCGCCTTTCCCGGCTATCGATGTCAGTGCCATGGGCGCTTAATGGCTAGATTCCCATAGATGGCGGACGCTCAAAAGGCGACGTCCCGTTGTGAACTCCGATGTAGTGCTACAGATCAACCTGATACTGCGAAAGAATTCTTTGATCCAGAAACGCTATTCGTGAGCGGAGCATGTCGGCGGTCTCCTTTGAAGCCGGGGCGTTCACTGGGATCAAATGTTCAACGGACGTTCCCGATTCCGCAGCGGCCACCCAGTCCTCCATCGCTCCCAAGTAGCCATCCAGCGCTGTCGCAGGATTGGACGCGTGTTCGCAGGTAATATAGGCTGGAGGTACGTCCCCGACGACAACCCACACCCAATCGTCTACATCCACACGAGAGTGTCCGATTTTGAACAGAAAGACCCCAATGATTCCGGGGAACAGCATTCCGACGTGGGACTCATCGATAGACTCGCACCAGCTATAAAACTCGATGAAATCTCTTGCCTCGCCATACATCAGTTCTGCGTCCGAAAGATCGGTGGTAGAGACGCAGTAATTTTCCCAGCTTACGACCTTCGTTAAATCTGGAATCGTTTTGCTCATCACCTTCTCATTACATCAATTGCTCAAATGCAGGTGTAGGTGTGTGGGCTGCGCGGCAAGACGGGGGTGCATATCCTACGCATGCTGTATAGGCGCGGAACTCGACTAGGCTGCGATCAAAGAGCGGACGATAGCATCGGATTGCGGTGGGAGCCACTCCTGCGAAGGAGGGTGTCCGTAGGGCGCGACAGCTAGATATATCCGCCGCTAGCGGCTCCAAAGCAGCCTTTCGTGCCTCAACCATCCAATGTCGGCTACTAGCCGAGTACGGAAGTCCGCGGGCAACCGAGCCTGGCTGCCCGACCGGACTTCGCTGGTCTAGCGGCCTGCGGAAGCTCGCCATGAATGTCCGGCATGATCCCGGGTCTCGCATACACACACCTACACCTGGGCCTCACTTTCCTCGACCCCACGAGCTCAACTGCAGCGAGTCGGTTGTTTGTGCTCCGAGAGTTCCCTGCCTAGCTAACGAGATTTGCGGTCGACTTCAATATCTTCGCGGACCGTTGCCTTACACGTATAGCGTCGTCGGATTCAATCAATACGTGAATCATCTCGCGCAATTCACGTTCGCTCGGGGGATCAATGAGCACAGGTCGGATTTGGCGAAGATACACGGTTCGCGGATCCGCGATTGCACAAAGGGCATCGAGAGCCACTAGACTCAGCGGCCGGCCAGATCTGAACCAGGTCTCGGCTCGCCTCCAACTCAAATTCGAGGCCGCCGCTAGGTTTCCCCAGGACTCGGTGACGCCAGATGGGACGTGAGCTTCGATCCAGTCCAGCGTTCTGATGGAGCGGAACTGGGCCAAGGTCCCAAAATTCAGCGATCGATGTTCGGGTGACATCTGTTTGAGCGCCGCAGCCGTCCGTTCGAAGCCTGCTTCGAGGGGCAAACAGTTCACGGTCGCATCCACCAGACATCTAAAAGATACGCGCTCCGGAAAGAGCTGCCACGCCAATTCCGTGAGGTCCGCGCATTCTGGCCCGATCAATGCAGCTACCCGCAATGTCACGGAGCATCGTGTCAAGCTGCCTGGCGTCGCAAGCTGTGTGTGCAAACAGCGCACAACATCTCCGGATGGCAATGCGCGCCACGCAGCCTGGACGCTTTCATCCAGCACCCATCGGGTGGTCGAGTAATCCAGAAGCAGTTCCGGTGAATCACGGAATTGGTCCAGCCCAGGAGCTGGGTATTCTTGGGGTTCCTCGACATCATCAAGCGGCTGGATGGCCTCCCCATCCTGATCGTAGAAATCGTCATGGAGAAGATATTTCTCCCATCCATGCCTCTTGGTCAGATTGAACCACTCTACGGGTCGGAGTGATCTGCTCATCAGTCGGATATGACATTGTTCACAAACGACATATGGGTCGTCTGGTTCATCACAGAATTCTTGTATCTGAGATGGGAGCAACTCGCATGCATGGCAAATGGGCATATCCGCGCATTCTCGGAACATAGTCTTTAGGCATTTTTATCCAACTGCCAGCAAACCGGACTGCTATTGATCCATGCGGTCGCGATTCTACGCGAGCCTTGCAGATGACCAACAGCCGGCCGTTTAGTGATTAAACGCGCCTCAATAAACTCGTTTTTCCTGGATCGTAATGCCGGATTGTGTGCAATTCGGCCGAGGATGTCGACTGTCCGCTACTGGCTGTGGCTGTGGAAGAGACCTTCGATTCGCTACGCCGCCCCATAGCTTGTCCAGGTCTTGACGATGAGTCGCAACCGTCTCTACGGCTGGAGCTGATTTCCGGCGTGCCGTCCGCTCGCCATCCCGTGTACCCACATACGGTGAGACTGGTCGCGCCTTTTACCCACTCACTGTGAGATTTCGACCCAGGTAGTTTGCGACGACACTCCACAATTCCTTGATCTGTCTGCGTTGGGTTTCCCATTGACTTCGAGATGGGGCACTCGAATCATTATTGACACATCAGTCCACAACGGCTATTCTCGCCTCCATGGTGAGACCAAGAGAATTCGATCGCGACGCCGCCCTGGAGCGGGCCACGCGTGTCTTCTGGGCCAAGGGCTTTGCCTCGACGTCAACGGAGGATTTGCTGACTGCCATGGGTATCGGGCGTCAGAGCATGTACAACGCTTTTGGCGACAAGCGCTCGCTCTACATGGAGGTGCTGCAGACATATCAGCAAGACATGTTGGGCATGCACCTGAAAAGGCTCAATGGCGAGTCATCGCCGCTGGAGGGCGTTCGCGCGTTGCTGCGAGGGCTCGCGCCATCAGATAGTGCACAGCGTGCGCTCGGTTGTCTGGGTGTGGGCGCAGTGGGGGAATTCGGTACTTCCAACCCCGAGCTGCTACGTCGGTCACATGAGGTCTCCCAGGCGATTGGGAAGCGCATCGCCGAGCGGATTGTGGAGGGCCAGCAGGCGGGGAGCATCGATCCGGGCATGCGTCCTTCGGATGCCGCAGCTTTTGTGCTTACCGCGATGAGCGGTCTGCAACTGGCTGCCCGTGCAGGGGCAACCATGCAGGCCTTGCACAAGCAGGCCGATTTTGTAGTGAGTCGTCTGAAGGCGACGTAAGTAATCCCTCGCCCTGCCGGACCCCGGTCTGGACAGGCGTGGGGTCTTTTTTTGACCAATTATGGACTGATCGATCAATAAAGGAATGACCATGCAACAAGATACTTCCGTTCGTAAGACGGCTCTGATTTTTGGTGGCTCGCGGGGCATTGGCGCCGCTGCAGTCGAGCGACTCGCCAGGGAAGGCTTCAACGTCGCCTTCACGTTTGCTTCCAGCGTCCAGAAGGCAGACGACCTGGTTAAGAGCATCGCGTCGCAAGGCGGGGCCTCCCTCGCCATTCGGGCGGATAGTGCAGACCCCGCTGCGATTCGTGATGCGGTGGCGCAAGCGGTTGCACGTTTCGGCAAGATCGATGCGGTGGTGGTCAATGCAGGCATCCTTCGCGTAGGCGCTATCGATGCGGTCAGCCTGGAAGAACTCGACCAGATGCTGAATGTGAATGTGCGCGGCGTGTTCCTCTCCATCCAGGCAACCGTGCCGCATCTGAATGACGGCGCCCGCATCATCACGATTGGTAGCAACGTCGCGCTGCATACGCGCACGCCGGGCTCAAGCGTCTATCAACTGACCAAGACCGCGGTGGCCGGTATGGTCAAGGGCGTGGCACTCGATCTCGCGCCGCGCGGGATCACCGTGAACAATATCCAGCCGGGGCCGGTCGATACCGACATGAATGCTGGCGCCATTGACATGCTCGCAGGGATGAGCCCGCTCAAGCGTGTTGGCCAGCCGTCGGAAATTGCGGGGCTGATCGTCTATCTCGTGGGTGAAGATGCCCGATACGTGACGGGCACGAGCATCACGATCGATGGTGGACTTACGCTGTAGGCAGCTATTGTTCGATGGATCGAAAAAATGCCTCGACGCAAAATCGAGGCTTGAAAAGCTCGCTCGGGTTGACCGAGAGAGTGTCGATGCTCTACATCCGCAGGTGTACTGACACGTGCGGATGATCAGAACTTGTGGCGCACGCCCATCACCACGCCCGTCTGATCCTTGCCCGGCACCACGTTGGTCGGGCTGCCGGTTGTCGAGTTGAAGCCGTTCATGCCCAGTTGGGAATTGCCACGGTTCAGTGCGTAGCCAACGTTCATGTAGACATCGGTCCGCTTCGAGAATGCGTAGTCGGCCGAGGCGACGAACATGATCGGATCGGCGCTGGAATTGCGCGTGTCGGTGTAGTACGCCGCGCCAGCTAGCGACAGGGCGGGGCTCAGGGCATAGCGCAGGCCGGCCCAGTAGAGGTTCGAGCCATTGTTCGGCAGCGTGCCGACGTTGCCGTTGTACCAGCGGTAACCCACGAACGCGCGGGCCGCGCCGAAGGCATAGTTCGCGCCGATCAGCGCGCGGCGGTCGGTGCGGTCGGCAGTGGCGACGGTGGTGCCCTGGAATTCGTCGTAGGCGGCGCCCACCATCAGGGCGCCGGCTTCATACAGCACCGAGGCGCCGATGTTGCGGTCGACCTTGTAGTTGCCCGGTACTTCGCCGGCACCGGTACGGCCCGTGCTGTACAGCGCGGTGGCCGTCAGGCCGCCGAACTTGCCGCGATACTTGACCGCGTTGTCGGCGCGGCCGGCCAGTACGTCATCGCTCTTGTACAGCGAGTAGCGCGGCGCAAAGCCCATCGGGTCCAGTTGCAGGCCGGTGTCGTAGGTGGGCGTGGTCTGGCGGCCTAGCGTCACCGTGCCGTACTTGCTGCCGAGTCCCACGAACGCGCCTCGATCGAACAGGCGGCTGCTGTTGTTCTGCGCGCCGGTGTCGAACGCAATACCGCTTTCCAGTTCGAAGATGGCCTTCAGTCCGCCGCCGAGGTCCTCCACGCCCCGAATGCCCCAACGGGACGTCGACATGTTGCCGGAGGTCAGGCGCACCTGGCTGGAGCCGCCCGAAGCGGACGGCACGTTGCTGAGGTACTCGATACCCGCGTCCGCCACGCCATAGAGCGTGACGCTGGATTGCGCGTGAGCGGTGCCGGCCAGCAAGCCAACGGCAGCGGCCGCGATGGCATGACGAACGGGGGCGCGACGAAATGTCATTGTCTCTCCTCAAATAAAGCGTTTTATTCGCTTGTTAATTGAGGCGCGAGTATAGAAATCGTCGAATTGCCATGAGATGGCGAATCCATTACAGGAATGTCGCTGTCGGCACGTTGCGACATTCCTGCTCGCCAGATGGACGCCGCGCTGGCTCTTGATGGGAGGCTACGATTTCTGGTTCAGTCCGCGGCGTGTCTCGATGGCCTTGCTGAGTGCTTCGAGTACAGCTGCCGAGTCGTCCCATCCGATGCATGCGTCGGTGATGCTCTGCCCGTAGGTCAACGATTGCGGATCATGCTGGCCCGGCGTGAATTTCTGCGCACCAGCGAGCAGATGGCTTTCGACCATGACGCCGAAGACGGCATGGCTGCCCGTGCTGACCTGCTGTGCCACGTCTTTCGCCACATCGATCTGCCGCTGATGCTGCTTGCTGCTGTTGGCATGACTGCAATCGACCATCAGCGAACTGCGCAGGCCGGCGGCTTCAAGTTCCCGGCACGCGGTGGCGACGGAATCCGCATCGTAATTGGGTGCCTTGCCGCCGCGAAGAATGACGTGGCAGTCTGGATTGCCCCGGGTGTGCACGGTTGCCACCTGGCCGTTCTTGTGTACGCCCAGGAAATGGTGGGGGCGCGATGCAGCTTGTATCGCGTCGATGGCGATCTTGATATTGCCGTCGGTCCCGTTCTTGAAGCCGATGGGCGCCGAAATGCCCGATGCCAGTTCCCGGTGAATCTGGCTCTCGGTCGTCCGCGCACCAATCGCGCCCCAGGAAATCAGGTCGCCGATGTACTGCGGCGAAATCACGTCCAGGAACTCGCCTGCTGCCGGCAACCCGAGACGATTGATATCGACCAGCAGATTGCGCGCGATGCGCAGGCCTTCGTCGATGCGATAGCTTTCATCCAGGTACGGATCGTTGATGAGCCCCTTCCAGCCCACCGTGGTGCGTGGCTTTTCGAAGTACACGCGCATCACGATTTCCAGCGTATCGGCGTAGTGCCGACGCTGCGCCATCAGTCGCTTCGCATATTCCAGCGCCGCCTGCGGATCGTGAATCGAACAGGGTCCCATGATGACCAGCAGCCGGTCATCCTCGCGGTGCAGAATGCGCGCAATGCGCTGGCGCGTCTGGGTGACCAGCGATTCCACAGGGGTGCCACGAATGGGAAAGAAGCGGATCAGATGTTCGGGCGGAGGCAGGGGAATGATGTCTTCCACATGCGCATCATCCGTGAGCCCGGTGCAATCGGGCGGCGCCAGCCTGCCGTCGGTGACGGCGGGCAGTGTGTGTTGTGGGGTATTCATGGCGACACTCCTGATGATCTTGAAAAATGCGGCGGGTCAGGAGGGAGAGTCTAGCTCAGGAGCAGTAGCCGATCGATGCGGGGCCTTCTCCCGGATTGCCCGCCGGCTGTCAGGCCACTTCAGTGACCGCTTCGCGAGCCCACGCGACCTCCGGCTTGTTGGTCACCGTGCTTTCCGCTTCCACCTTGGCGGCATCTGTCACGTTGTCCACTTCGGAAACCACATCGCCCAGACCGAGACCGATGACGACCGTGATATTCGGTGTCCAGTCCTTGCGGTCGGTGCTGACCTCGGCAAACGTGGTCACCGTTGCGGTGTAGCCCTGCGATCTGAGGTCGTTGGCTAGCCGATGCGCGCGCGGTTCCAGCGCGGCTTGCGGATTCTCTTCGTTGATGTCGAGTACCAGTCGGGTCTCGAACTCTTCCTTGCCCTTCTGGATTGCAGTCTGCATGGCCTTGAGCTGCTTGTTCGCAAGCGCGACGAGTTTGCTGTACCGGGCTTCTTCCTGGCTGGCGCGCAGTGCCTTGGCGGCGTTGATGATTTCGGAGCGGTCCACGAACATGATTGGCTTTTCGAGGTAGAAGAGAAAACGGACACCGCGCGAGGCTGGCTTCACCAGTCAGCATGCCCGGCGGCAACGATAACTGTATAAATATACAGTGCCTATCGGCTTGCGGGCAAGGACGAAAAGGATGAGAGCGTCTCTCGCTACGCGCTGTCGCGAACAGAGACGCGATACGCCACATGCACAAGAACGGTGATATATTACATACCACCATTTCACGCTGCCGCTGCCATGTTCGATCCTTCTCTGCTGGGCCGGATGACTTTTGCGCATGCCGAGCCGTCGCAGGACCCCTTGCCCCCGGGCCGTCACGCGCTTCACATTGCCGACGAGCGCGATGCCATCCTGTACGTTCCGGCGGGCCTGGGCTCGGACCCCGTGCCATTGCTGGTGATGTTTCACGGCGCGGGCGGCTTTCCAGAAAAAGTGTTGCCGTTTATCGAGCCGCATGCCGACGCGCATGGCTTCCTGGTGCTGGCGCCGCATTCGACTTTTCCTACATGGGACATCGTCATTGGCGGCAATGGCCCCGATCTGGAGAAGCTGCAGCAGGCGCTGGTCGCGGTCTCGGCTCGCTACCGGATTCGCCGCGACCGCCTTGCGTTCGCGGGCTTTTCGGATGGCGCGAGCTACGCGCTTTCGATAGGTATCACCAATGGCGATATCGCCAGCCACGTCATCGCTTTCTCCGGCGGGTTCATGTCCGTTTTCATGCAGGAGGGTTCGCCCAAGGTCTTCATTGCGCATGGGCTGGTTGACGAGCAGTTGCCCGTGCAGACAAGCGGTCGCCCCAATGCCGCCAAGCTAAGGGCTGCCGGTTACGACGTCGAATATGTCGAATTCAACGGCACGCATGCGATCCAGCCGCCGATCGTGGCCGAGGCCATCCGCTTTTTCCTGACATAGCGTTCGGCATCAGCCCTGGGATTTGCCGCTAACGGAGTGCAACCCATGAACATCGAGATTCCGCAGTCCCTGATCCACCCGCTGCTTGCCATGGTTGAAGCCGAGTCCCCGTTGGCCCGGCAGCTCAAGGAGCACGGCATCTGTCACGGCAGCATGTCAGTGTCGGCGCGCCTGTTTGACGCACAGTCGCTGAATTCGCTCTATACGCTGAGCAAGGCGCAGAACGCGCGCGAACTGACGTTCCAGATGCTGGCGCTGGACAACGTCTATAACGCGCCGCAGGCGCGCACCATTCCCGGCCTGGAGATGCTGGTGGCGGGCCTTGTCGCCTACCTGTCGCGCGATGTCATCGATGGCTGGCTGTATCAGCGCAGCCGCGATGGCGTACTGCTGCCGTGGCTGGTTCATCGCATTCGTCATGTCGAGCCCGAGCAGGGCATGTCCTACGTGGCCATCGACCTGTTGGCGAACACCATGCTGTCCGCGAACTCGGAGTTGACCGATCCGGCACGTCGCAGGGGAGGCATGACCACTTCGATCATCGTCACGCGTGACGAGATCGTGGACCGTACCATTCCGCAACTCCTCGCGGATTTCGGCTTCTTCAAGGAATGCGCGGAATTCCGGCAGGAATACGAACGACACGCGCAACGCTTCGTGCGCTATCAGCGCAGCTTCGGTGCGCAATACATCGCGGCAGGGGCCGCCTTCACCGTCGAAGGCAAAGGGACCGTCGCGCTGGCTCGCTTGGGCGAAGGCGTGGCGGCTCGCTGCATCAACGACGAGGAACGGCTCGAGCGCCGCTTCGAAGTGACATGCGACGCCGAATTCTGGCGCAGGGCTGGCGTGGCCACTGGCTTCGAGAGAATGCCGTTACACGGCTACGTACACCTGTTCCATCTGGAATGGCACCGGAATATCTGGGTGCACGTGCAGCACCTGAGCGAGTATCAGTACCGGCCCGAACTGCGTGACAAGCTGGTGCTGCCGGACCATCACCGGGACTTGATCGACATCCTGACCTCGCATATGGACGTGCTGGTACAGGATTTCGTGCCGGGCAAATCGGGTGGCACGACCATCCTCTGCCAGGGCGCGCCGGGTCTTGGCAAGACATTGACCGCCGAGGTGTACGCGGAAGTTGTCCGCAGGCCGCTCTACCGTGTGCATTCCGGACAATTGGGTACCACGGCCGCATCGGTCGGTGCGAGCCTCATGGAGATACTGCGCCGGGCCATGCGCTGGAACGCCGTGTTGTTGCTGGACGAGGCCGATGTCTACATCCGCCGCCGCGATAACGACCTGGAGCACAACGCCATCGTTGCGGAGTTCCTGCGCACGCTGGAGTATTTCAGCGGCCTGCTGTTCATGACCACCAACCGTACCGGTGATGTGGACGACGCCATTCTGTCGCGTTGCATTGCCACCATCCAGTACGAGACGCCGGATAAGGAGGATGCGGCGCGCCTGTGGCACCTGCAAGCCAACCAGTGCGGCGCCACGCTGGGCGATGAACTGGTGGAGGCGTTGACCGCCGCCTATCCGAAGGCGAGCGGGCGTGACATCAAGGAACTGATGAAACTCGCCACTCGCTACGGCAAGGCGAAACAGCAGGCGCTATCCGAAGAGGTGTTCCGGCTGTGCGCCCAGTTTCGCGCCATCGAGCCTGGAGGCTAGTGAAATGTTCGGGCCGACTGCATCGTCGGCCCGTCTCACCCGTCTCACCCGTCACGCGCCTGAACCGTCGTGTCGCCATCGGCGATGTGACATTCCGTCGCATGGCACGGAATGCCTGGCAGCGTATCCTTCCCGGACAAGTCGCCCCGCCTTCCCATAGATGAGTCAATCTGTCCCGCCGTCCTGCGCTAGCGCAGCTTCCGCCTATCGCATGCTATGGCGCTGGCATTTCTATGCCGGCCTGTTCGTCATGCCGTTCCTGATCGTACTGGCCATCACCGGCACGATCTATTGTTTTCAGCCGCAGATCGAGCCGCTGCTTTATCCGACGTTGCTCAAGGTCGAGCCCGCCGGCCAGCCGATGAGCGCGGACGCGCTGCTGAATCGCGCGCGGGCGGCGGCGCCGGCGGGGGCGATTGCGACGAGCTATGTCATGGGAACGCGCCCGGACGCGAGTGCCGAATTCATCTTTCGGCTGCCATCGGGCAAGAGCGAAAGCCTGTACATGAATCCGTACTCAGGCGATCTTCTCGGCAGCCTGAGCGTGGAAGATCGGTTGATGAAGCAGGTGCGAATGATTCATCGCGCCTTGCTGGTGGGCAAGCCGGGAGAGTTCCTCATGGAGCTTGCCGGCTGCTGGACACTGGTGATGATAGCGACGGGCCTGGCGATGTGGTGGCCGCGATGGCGTCAGTCGGGTTTGCGCGCGTTCACACTGAAAAAGGCGACTGGCAAGCGTGGCTGGTGGAAGGAAATCCATCTGCTGCTGGGCGGTTGGCTCGCGCTTGGCGCGCTTGCCTTCGTGCTGTCGGGATTGCCGTGGACAGCCTTGTGGGGGCAGCAATTCAAGGCGATTACCACCGCCGCCAACCTCGGGCGACCGGCGACGGGACAGAACTCGCACCAGCATGCACCGGCCAGCACGGCGCATCAACAACACGGCGAACATGCTGGTCATGGTGCACAGGCGCAGAAGATGGACGATCTTCCACTGGGTGAACTGCCTTGGGCAACGGGCCAACTCCATGTGCCCGTAGGTTCGTCCGGACACAGCGGCATCGGCCTCGCACAAGTCGTGGATATCGCCACGCAGCGTGGCGCCGTGCAAGGGTGTCAGGTTGCACTACCGGCGACGGCGCACGCTGTCTACACCGTCTCCTGCTTCCCCGGCGATCCGCAAGGGGAGCGCACCCTGCATATCGACCAGCACAGCGCAGAGGTAGTGCGAGACATCCGGTTCGACGACTATGGCGCGGTCGCCAAGGCCGTGTCCTACGGCACGGCGCTTCACATGGGCCGCTATTTCGGGATGGCGAACCAGATTATTTGCGCGGCGATTTCCATGGGTCTCATGGCACTCGCCGTCACGGGCGGCATCATGTGGATGCGCCGAAAGCCAGCCCGCCAGCTTGCCGCGCCGTCTTACCCCTCGGTCCTGCCGCCCATGCGCGCGTGGGTGATCGGACTCGGATTGCTCGGCGCGATCTTCCCCATGATGGGTGTGACGCTGCTCGTGGTCTGGTGCATAGACCGCAAGGTGGCGCGAGGCAACGGCGTGCCTCCGGCACCTTCCGGCAATCTGGCTGCGTGATGCAGTGACCCGCCTCGCTAGCCATTATTTGTTCCTTGAAGAAGATCGCTACGGGACGCGTCACCGTTCAAAATCCGTCGATGCCGCCAAAGTCCTCCAGGTTTCCGTCTCCTGCTCCACGTACGCATTCTTGGCCGCGATCGCCGCAAGCGTATCCGTGCCCAGCGGCAGGCGCAGCGGTGGATTGGGTGCATTGACGAGCGTGATCATCGCTGCGGCGAGCTTCGTGGGATCGCCCGGCTGGTTGTGGCTGATTTCCACGGCCTTCCGGCGCACCGCACCTGACGTCTCGTCGTAATCGGCAATCACATCGGGCGCGACGATCAGCGACGACGCGTCCAGAAAGTCCGTACGGAAGTAGCCGGGCTCGACGACTGTCGCGTGAATCCCCAGCGGCGCCAGCTCTGCATGCAACGCTTCCGTGATGCCTTCGACCGCGAACTTGGTTGACGAATACACGCCGAAACCTGCGGCCGCCCGATAGCCGCCCACCGACGAGATGTTGATCACGTGGCCCGAGCGGTTGGCGCGCATGGTCGGCAATACCGCACGCGTGACGCCGAGCAAGCCGAACACGTTGGTGTCGAACATGCGGCGCACGTCGTGGTCTGTGGACTCCTCCACCGCGCCCAGCAGGCCGAAACCGGCGTTGTTGACCAGTACATCGACGCGCCCGAATTTTTCGATCGCAGCTTGCACGGCAGCTTTCGTCTGGGCTTCGCTGGTCACGTCCATTGCCACCGGCAGCAATGCGTCCGATGTGCCGAGGCGCTTGGCGATGGCTGCGGCGTCTCGCCCAGCCGCAACCACTGCATTGCCATCAGCGAGTGCGGCTTCGGCAATCAATGCGCCAATGCCCCGCGAGGCGCCAGTGATGAACCACACGCGCTTGAAATTACCTTGTTGGATGCCAGCCATGATGTCGCTCCTATGAATGTGTGAGGAAGGTGAAGTCATGGTAGGCGCGGTGATTGACACAAACTAGCCGTAGAAGTTTGGCTTCATAATCAACATTTGTTTGCGAATCTTGGGTGCTGGAATGAACGGAATTCGTGGGATTACCGTTTTCGTGCGCGCTGCGACGCTCGGCAGCCTGCGCGGTGCAGCTGTCGACCAGGGCATCTCTCCGCAGGCCGCAAGCCATGCGGTGATGCAACTGGAGAAGGAGCTTGGCGTGCGGCTGTTTCATCGCACCACGCGCAAGCTGAACCTCACCGAGGAAGGCCAGCGGCTGTTCGACACCGTACAGCCGGCGCTGCTGACGCTATCGTCGGCGCTCGATGAAGCCCGCCGCGCGAAGGAGGAAGTGAGCGGCAGGCTGCGTGTCAGTGCACCGCGCGCGCTGGGGCTGCCCGTCCTGTGGCCGCATTTCGAGGCATTTCAGCAGCGCTATCCGAACGTGCAGCTCGAAGTACAGCTCGATGATCACTTCACTGACCTCGTGACCGACCGTGCCGACGTGGGTTTTCGTGGCGGTCCGCCGCCTTCGGGCGGTTCCATCGCGCGTCGCCTGGTGCCGATCCAGTTGATCGTATGCGCCTCTCCGGAATACATCGCGCAGCACGGCATGCCACGCAAGATCGAGGACCTGGCCCAGCATCGTTGCACCGGCTACCGGCGCGCCAACACGGGAAAGCTCGCACAGTGGCAGTTCCGCATCGGCGATGAGATCATCTATCGCGATGTGGCCGCCGTCATCTGCGTGAACGATACGGACATGGAAACGCAGGCAGTGCTGGCAGGACTCGGTATCGGCCAGCTAGGCAGCTTCAACGCCGCGATGCACATCCGGAGTGGCCGGCTGATTCCGTTGCTGACGCCGCATGTCAACGAGTACGGGGCGATCTACATCTACTACGGCCACCGCACGGAACAGTCGCTACGTGTGAGGACGTTTATCGACTTCATGGTGGAACGAGTGGCTGGGAACCGGGAGTATTTTCTGGAGCCGCAGGAGCTGCGCGCCGCGCAGCCGGAGCGGCAGGTGCGCAAAAAGCCCGCTTCAAGAACATGAAGCGGGCCTCAGCACTCCTCACAGCCAACCAAACCTACCCCCGCACAAACGCCAGCAAATCCTTGTTGATCGTATCGGCGTGTGTGGTCGGCATGCCGTGCGGGAATCCCGGATACGTTTTGAGGGTGCCGTTCTTCAGCAGCTTTGCCGAAAGCGGTGCGGAATCGGCATACGGCACGATCTGGTCGTCGTCGCCGTGCATGACCAGCACAGGCACGGTGGCGCGTTTCAGGTCTTCGGTGAAGTCCGTTTGCGAGAAGGCGACGATGCCGTCGTAGTGCGCCTTGGCGCTGCCCATCATGCCTTGCCGCCACCAGTTGCGGATCACGCCTTCGGAGGCCTGCACGCCGGGCCGGTTATAGCCGTAGAACGGGCCGGTCGGAATGTCGAGATAGAACTGAGCGCGATTCGCGGCAAGCTGGGACTGGAAGCCGTCGAATACATCCTTGGGCAGGCCGCCCGGATTGGCTTCTGTCTTCACCATCAGCGGCGGCACGGCGCTGACGAGCACGGCCTTGGCCACGCGTTCTTCGCCATGGCGCGCCACGTAGTGGATCACTTCGCCACCGCCTGTGGAGTGGCCCACATGTACGGCTTTCTTTACGTCGAGGTGCTTGACCACGGCTGCCACGTCGTCGGCGTAGTGGTCCATGTCGTGTCCGTCCCAGACCTGGCTGGAGCGTCCATGTCCACGGCGGTCATGGGCGATCACGCGATAGCCGTTGGCAAGGAAGAACAGCATCTGGGCGTCCCAGTCGTCGGCACTGAGCGGCCAGCCGTGATGGAAGAAGATCACTTGCGCGTCGCGCGGGCCCCAATCCTTGTAGAAAATCTCGACGCCGTCCTTCGTTGTGACATATCCCATGTTCGCTTCTCCATGTTGGTGCCCATCGGGCATTCGTTGACGAACTGCTGGCCCGGCGTGCCGCGCCCGGGCCAACCACCACTGTAGGATCGAAGCAAAGATCTGGCTGGAATTTTTCGAGGGGACTGCGGGGATTACTCCGCCCGTATTTCGGCGCGTGCTGCCACGGCCCGCATGCCGGGAAGTTCCCGCTCCACGCGCGCCTGCACGGCGGCGCCGTTGCCATAGGCGGGCGTGAGGGCAAGTTCCACCATGCGTGCCTGCGTGGCGGGCGCGGTGGCTACCTCGGCCAGTGCCTTCTCCAGCTTCTGCTGCACGGGTGCGGGTAATCCCGCAGGCGCCATCAGCGCGAACCATGTGCCCATCTGGAAGCCGGGATAACCGCTCTCCGCAACCGTCGGCACTTGCGGCAGCGCGGGAAGGCGTTGCGCGGACAGCACCGCGAGCGGCTTGATCTTGCCAGCCTTGATAAGCGGGAGGCTGGCCACCACGGTATCCACTGCCACTTGTACCTGTCCGCCTACCAGTGCGGTGAGGCTCGGCGCGCTGCCGTTGAAGGGCACGTGCACCATGCGGATGCCCGCCGTGGATTTCAGCATCTCCGCGCCGAAATGCACGGAAGAGCCACTGCCGAACGAACCATACGAGAACTTGTCCGGTTGCGCCTGGCTTTGCGTCGCCAGATCCTTGACGGAGTTCAGGTGCGTATCGGGATTGGCCACCAGCACAAGGCTCATGTCCGCGACCAGTCCGATCGGCGTAAAGCTCTTGATTGGGTCATAGGCCAGGTTGGAACGGATGGCAGGATTCAGTGTGAGCGTGGTGCTCGCGGCGAGCAGCAGCGTGTAGCCATCGGGGGCGGACCTTGCAACCTGCGTCGCGCCCACGATCGTGCTGGCGCCGGGCTTGTTCTCCACCACTACCGATTGGCCCAGTTTCTGGCCGAGGCCGACCGCCAGCAATCGCCCCAGCACATCGGTGGCGCCGCCCGCAGCAAAAGGCACGATGAGCCGGATCGGCTTGTCGGGATAGGGCGACGATTGCGCACCAGCGTGGGGCGCGCACAGCGCCATCGTCAGTCCAACGCATGCGAGAAGCGGCTTCATAGGGGGCAAGGTCCTCATGGCAGTGAGTTCGATTTTGAGACTTCAGCGCAGCAACGGGCTGCGGACTTGAGAGAAGCCACCGGCCTGGTCATAGGCGTGGCCCAGTTGCAGCACGGCAAAGTCGGTCTGTGCGGGACCGATGATCTGGATGCCGGCAGGCAAACCGTTTGCGCCAAAGCCAGCCGGCGCGGCGAGTGCGGGCAGCCCCGCCATCGTGGCGGGGATGACAACCTGCATCCAGCGATGATAGGTATCCATGTCGCGATCATCGATGGCGTGTGGCCAGTCCCAATTCGCATCGAACGGAAAGACCTGCGTCGCGGGCATCACCAGATAGTCGTATTGCTCGAACAACGCACGCAGCGCCTGATACCAAGCGCTGCGGATGCGCATGGCCTCGTAAATGCGGTTGCCAGTCAGCGCAAGTCCGCGCTCGATCTCCCACGCCGCTTCGGGCTTGAGCATCGCGCGTTTGGCCGGATCGTCCCAGAGCGCCTTGTTGGCACCCGCGACGGAAAAACTGCGCAGATCGATCCACGCGTGCCACAGCGCTTCGAGATCGAATGCCGGCTGTGCGTCTTCCACGATGCAGCCAATGCTGCGGAAGTGCGCGAGCGATGCCGCGCAGGTGTCGAGCAGTCCCGGGTCCATGGGCAACTGTCCGCCCAGATTGCCGAGCCAGCCAATGCGCGTGCCTTTCCATTCGCGGACGAGGGGCAAGGTGTAGCCCTCGGATGAATCGGTGCGCCGGGTCAGCGGCAGGCGGGCGTCGAACCCTGCCTGCACGGACAGCAGCAATGCGAGGTCCGGCACGTTGCGCGCCATCGGCCCCGCGACGCTGAACTGCTGGAAGAACACTTCGTCGCCGGGACCATGCGGCACCGTGCCGAACGAAGTGCGCAATCCATACACATGGTTGAAGGCAGCAGGCGTACGCAACGATCCCATCATGTCGGACCCGTCTGCCACGGGCAGCATATGCAGCGCCACGGCCACCGCCGCGCCGCCGCTGCTTCCGCCCGCCGAGCGCGAAGGCTCCCACGCATTGCGCGTGGTGCCATACACGGGGTTGTAGGTATGACCACCCAGGCCGAACTCCGGCGAATTGGTGCGGCCGACGAACAGCGCGCCGCCCGCCCGCATGCGCTCGTAGATCACGGCGTCGGTCGGGCTGACCTGGCCCGCGAAGATCGGCGAACCCTTGGTGGTCACCATCCCTGCGGCCGGCATGATGTCCTTGGGCGCCTGCGGCATGCCATGGAGCGGCCCGCGACTGTTGCCGCGGCGCAGTTCGTCATCGCGTTCCGATGCCAGTGCGTGCAGGGCTTGGCGGTCGGCTTGCGCGACGATGGCGTTGATGCGCGGATTGTGGTGATCGATCTGGGCGAGATAGGCGTCGAGGACTTCGACGCAGGACACCTCGCGCGCATGGATGGTGCGCGACAAGGCGACGGCATCGAGTTCGACGATGGCATTCAAGGGGGACGGCATGGTGCGGACCTCGATGGGCAAGTCATGTTGCAAAAAGCATACGAGCCATACTGGCTTTCCGACAATCGCTGTTTTTTGCAGATATCGTTGCGTAAAACGCAAAGCGACCCGCCGGGCTCGCTGCGAGCGCTTGTTCAAAGGAGACCAGATGCTGTTGTCGCAACGCCTGCAGGACACATCGCTGCGGTATTTTCTGGAAGTGGTCAGGAGCGGGTCGCTGACCGACGCCGCCAAGCGGCTCAACGTCACGGTGTCTGCCGTGAGCCGCCAGGTGGCGGTGCTGGAGGAAGTGCTTGGCGTGCCCTTGTTCGACCGCCGCCCGCGCGGCATGGTGCCGAGCGCCGCGGGCGAACTGCTTGCCGCCTTCGCGCTACGCGGCGCGCTCGACGCGGACAGGGTGGTGACGGAAATTGCTGCACTGCAGGGGCTGCGGCGCGGACGCGTGCGGATTGCCACGTCCGCAGGCTTCGCCATCGAGTTCCTGCCGCGCGCCATTGCAGCGTTTCGGGAGAACTATCCGGGATTGCATTTCCATGTGCGCGTGGCACCGCCATCGGAAGTCACGAACATCGTGCTGCATGGGGATGCGGATATCGGCATCACCTACAGCCGTGCGGCAGGCCACGGCATACGCGTGGAGCACCGGTTGCCCGCGCCGGTCATCGCCATCATGCGGCCCGATCATCCGTTGGCGCGCTTCCGCAGCATTTCGCTGTTGCAGATGCAGGCGCATCCGATTGCGCTACCCGAGGGCGACAACACCGTGCGCCAACTGTTCGACATCGCCTGCAGCGAGCGCGGTATCCACTTCGATCCGGTACTGGTCACGAATCACTTCGAGACCCTGACGAGTTTCGTATTGCACGGCGGCGGCCTGTCGATCTCGGGCGCCGTCACGGTGGGGGACCGATTGCGTCGCGGCGAACTGCATGCGGCGGCCATCCGCGAGAAGGGCATGAGCAGCCGCGTCATCGAATTGCAGACGCTGGCAGGGCGCGTGTTGCCGGAGGGTGTTGGGACGTTCCTGGGGTTCTTGCGGGAGCGGTTAGTCAAGGAAGGGAGTTAGGGGTGTCTTGCGTGGAGGAGCGTGATCAAAGAAGCGTTACGCAATGGTCGCCATGCCAGTATGCGCAGGACTCATGAAAGACCGGCGTCCGGGCTGCTAAGACCCCCAACTGAGGTATTGTGGGCGCAGCGCATCTCGGTACTCTCATTGATTGGACAATGCCGGGACGGCAACGATGGCACGACCACCAGTGAAAAGGCCGGACCAACTCACGAAACGTCAGAAGATGGTCATGGAGAGTCTGCGCGCCGGTCACGACGTGAGACTGCAGACATCGGCTTTCTCCCATCAATTCACGGGATACGTTCGCGTCTACAACGCCTCAAGCCGTCGTGAAGAGTTGATACCGTGGTACAGCATCGACGCGATGATCGCGCGAGGCCTCGTGCAATTGAACGGCAACACGATCGAGTCGTCGACGCATGTTGTGCTGCGCGACGGAGAGTGAGACGCGGGAATCCATACGCATCTCGAATAGCCGCTATGGGTGCGTAGACGCGTTTGCGTCAAGCATTCTCGTACTCGACGCCGAACCAGGCAGACGGTGCCTGCAGCGAATCCGTGGCCCACGCACCGCCATCTGTTCGACGTTCCAGTCGATGAACGCGCGTAGTGGTTTGCTGCTCGCGGTAGCACAAGCGCCCGGATGGCCTAGCCTCTCGCGCGGCTCAATGTCTGGCTGGGCGCTTCGCCAAAGACCTTTCGATATTGCTCGGAGAATCGGGAGAAGTGTCGGAACCCCCATTTCATGGCGATTTCCGATACCGTGCTGGATTGGGCGGGCGTGATCAGATCGCGTAACGCCCCGTTCAGCCGGATGTTCAGAAACCATCGGCTGGGCGTCATGCCCACACTGCCCCGGAAAATCAGTTCGAGTGCGCGCAGGCTATATCCGCTGCGCCGGGCGATTTCCGCAATGGCCACATTGGTGTCCTCGCCGGACAGGATCAGTCGCTCGCAAGCAAGGATCAGGTGATAGTGCCTCTCCGTAGCGGATGATTTACCAGGACGGCAAGCGGCGTCGGCCTTGAGCAGCGCATCCACATAGCCACTCAGCAGGGATGCGGACATGGCATTGGCCAGGTCCGGCCCTATGCCGCCCACGGGTTCGAGGGACCGGGCCAGCGTCATGGCATCGTCGGCCAGGCGTGTCAGCAGAAAACGTCCCCCTTGCGCAAGGCGCACGGATTCAGCCGCCTTCGGCAATAGAAGCGCGCGGCCTGTGCGGCGCATGGCACTCTGCTGCAGATCGCTCTCCGATACGGTGAGCGTGATCCAGCGGGAGGCACCCCGTGCGTCGTACAGCAGCTCCACCCCTTCCGGGTAAACCTGTATCTCGTCCTCTTGAATTGCCTGCGTGTTGTAGCGCGTCAGTTCGCTTCCGGCCGCCACGAAGCCGACGCAGATCGCATCGTGCGGCATGTTGCCCTGCGCCACCACGGGAAAGTCGTAGCTGCCCGTTTCCAGCCGAAGGTCGCCAACAACAAGGCGCTGGTGCTCCATGGTTGCGCACCTGCCGGAGCGCAAACGGTGCTCGAAGCTCCCGCCGTAGATGACGTCGAACGCCTTTGACGGTTCGAACCCGGAATAGGTGTGCCTCAGATAGCTCGAAGACGTTTTCACGACACCCCCTTGGGATTTCGCTTTTCGGATAGCACCGATTCAGCGTGCAGTCTACTTTAACCACATGGACCGCGATCCCCGGAGCCCAACGGATGGCAGATAGTTACCGGCAACTCAAGGCGAGGATCAATGACCTCCAGACTCAGGCCGAGTCAGTGCGCCGCGACGAACTGCGCGTGCTACTCGTGCAGATGCGGCGCGATATCCGCGAGTACGGCATTACGCCGGAGCAACTGTTCGGCCCCGACCTGTCGGACCTCGTGAAATATCGCGACCCCGAAAGCGGCAAGGCGTGGAATGGCCTGGGCCGTCCGCCGAACTGGATACGGGGCAAGGACCGCGAGCGCTTTCGTGTCAGCTGATCCGGATGCGGCATTGCCCATTTGGCTTAATTCCGTAACTAAAAGATTCACTTCCAAATGTTGTCGAATCCGAATGAAACTCGCCGAGGCCAGAGGCAGATGTGGGCGTAGGCCCGCCTGTGGTCGGATCAGCAGTCCAGTTCAAACCAAGAGATATCGCCATGAAACTGTTCCGTCACCACATCACGCGCGCTGCCGTTGCCGCAGGCTTCCTCGCGCTTTCCGGCGTGTCGATGGCGCAGGAATCGCGCTACGACGCTTTGGTCAATGCGCAATTCGACAAGGACTATCCGACCGCTGCCACGACCAAACTACTGCGCGATGAACTGCTGTTCCAGCGCGCCGTGCAGGCCTACCTCTGGTCGCTGCCAGCCATCAACCTCTGGGCGATGAAGGAAGGATCGGAGAAGGTCTTCGGCGGTGGCTACAACATCCTGCCGACCTGGAAGGAGCGTATCCGCGCATCCACGCAGGTCACCACGCCCAATTCGGACGTGGTCTATGCGATGGGCTATCTGGACCTCAAGAAAGATGGTCCGCTCGTGGTAGAGGCGCCCGCCGGCGTCCAGGGCATCTTTGACGATTTCTTCCAGCGACCGCTGGTGGGGCCAACCATCGACGGCAAAACCTGGGCCGGCGACGTGGGCCTGGCCGGACCGGACAAGGGCAAGGGTGGCACCTACGTGCTCCTGCCGCCGGACTACAAGGGTGCGCCGCCCAAGGGCAGCGTGCCGAAGGGCGCGTTCATCTACCGCTCCCGCACCAACAATGTGTTCCTGTTCTGGCGTACGTTTTTCTCCGATCCGAAGGATCTGACGAAGCCGAACGCGCAGATCGCCGCCACACGCATCTATCCGCTCGGCCAGAAGGCCAGCGCGAAACCGATGCAGTTCCCGAACGCCAACCAGAAACCCGCCGACCTGCTGTTCCCGCGCGACGGGGCCTACTTCGACATGCTGTCGCGCTTTATCGACAGCGAGTACGTGGATCCGGCGGACCTGGACATGCGCGGCTTCCTCCATACGATCGGCATCGAGAAGGGCAAGCCGTTTTCGCCGTCGCCCGAAACCCGCGCGCTGCTCGACCGCGCCGGAGAGTCGGCCTTCAAGATCAGCAAGGTCGTCATCGGCGAAATGCTCCCACAAGAGCCAGGCGGCAAGTATTACGCAGATCGGCAATGGGTCAATGTGTTCGCAGGTGAGGACACGGCGTTCCAGTCGGCCCGCACGTACACGAACCTCGAACAGCGTTCCGCCTATTTCACGAGCGCCTATTCGGCAAGCCCGGGCATGGTCAAGAACCTTGTCGATGCTGGCGCGAAGTATCCAGTTACCTTCCGCGACAAGGACGGAAATTACCTTGATGGCGGCCAATCGTACAAACTGAGCCTGCCTCCAAATATCCCGGCGAAGAACTTCTGGTCGGCCACGGTCTACGACGGCACCACCGCGTCGGGTCTCGACAACGGGCAGGACCACCCCTCATTGAACAAGATGGACAAGCCGGTGCAGAACGCCGACGGCTCGATCGACCTCTACTTCGGTCCAACAGCCCCCGCTGGCAAGGATAAGAACTGGCTGCGCACGGTGCCCGGCAAGGGCTACTTTGTCATCTTCCGGCTCTACTCGCCCGAGAAAGCCTTCTTCGACGGCACCTGGAAGCCGAACGACCTGGAGAAGATCAGGTGACGTCCCATCGTGCGTGCCGTATTGGCGTGCTGTACCGGATTCGTCAGACCACTCAAACCAAGTAATCCACCAACATGAGGCGGAACATGGCAAAGGAAAATGATGGGAAGCAGGATACGAACGCCGAGGTGAACACCACGCGAAGATTGCTCACCGTGATGGGTGGCGCTCTGCCGGTGCTTGGCGCGTCCCTGTCTGCGCTGCCCGGTGCCGCGCATGCGGCAGACCCCAAGCGTGGTACGCCGTCGTCGGCCTCTGCTTCCGGTGACTCGCCGGCGCGTGGTGCGGGGGCACAGACTTTGCCTCCGAAAGGGTTGCCCATGCATCCGGGCTACGCACAGGCAATCGCCCGCATGGCCTACCTGTGGGGCTGGCCGATGGTGAACATGCTGAACCGCAACGCGCGCATCACGCAGGCACCGCACCCAGGCTTGCTGAACGGTGTGTTGCCTGCCGCGCCGCGCGGCCAGGTGGGCATGCTGCACGACTACATCGACCCGGCGGAGACCTTTGTCACGTGCCCGAACCAGGACGTGGTTTATGGGCTCGGGTTCTTTTCCCTGGACGAGGAACCCGTGGTGGCGCAGGTGCCGGATTTCGGGGATCGCTTCTGGGTCTATGCGCTGTACGACGCCCGGACCAATCAGTTCGGCCATGTCGGCAAGCCGTACAAGACGCGGCGCGGCTTCTACCTGCTTGTTGGCCCGAACTGGAAAGGTTCCAAGCCGGCCGGCATTACCGAGATCGTGCGTTGCCCGACGGCGCTGGCCAATGCCATCCCGCGTGTATTCATGAACGACACGCCGGAAGACCGCAAGGCGATCCAGCCGGTGCTGAACCAGATCGTCTTCTATCCGCTGAAGCAATTCGACGGCAAGATGAAGACCATCGAATGGGCCAAGGCGCCGACGATACAGGCCCCGGGCTCCGATAGCAGCAGCGGCGAAACGAAATGGGTCATTCCGGAGCAATTTTTCGACCAGTTCGGACAGGTGCTCGACACCGTGCCCCCGCTACCTGGCGAGGAAGCCCTGTATGGACAATTCCGCTCGATGATGGAGGCCGCGAACCGCGACCCGGAGGTCAAGAAGGCAATCGCTGCCATTGCGCCCGACACGGAGCGGGATGTGATCGGGCCCTTCTTCGAATGGCGCCGCAACGGCCTCCCCGCCGGCAATGGTTGGAACCGCTCCACCAACAACGCGCAGACCGGGCTCGACTACTTCGACCGGACGGGTACGGCCAAGTCGAACATGTTCGACAACCGGCCTAACGAGACGCAATATTTTTATACGGATTTTGATGCGTCCGGGGCGGTGCTCAACGGCGCGAACACCTATGAGATTGTGTTCCCTGCGGGCCAGGAGCCACCGGTCAATGGTTTCTGGTCACTGACGCTGTACAACGACAAGCATCTCTTTCACGCGAACGAACTGAAGCGCTTTTCGCTTGGGACAAAGAACAAGAACCTCAAGCGCAATGCCGACGGATCGCTGACGCTCTACGCGGGCGCCAAATCACCAGGCGGCGACAAGGACACGAACTGGCTGCCCGCGCCGAACGGCGCTTTCTCGCTGTATATCCGAGCCTATTGGGGCAAGCAGGGCATTCTCGATGGATCGTGGAAGCCACCTGCTATCCGCAAGATTGCCTGACCGGTCAGGGGGGCGTATGAAAGCGGTGCCTATTGCGATACATCGGCTGCGTTTTCTCGAAACAAGTATTCACTCCTGACGGAATCATTCACTTCCACCCGCCCCGCGTAGCTGGAAGTATTCGTGGGGGATCGGGTCCGGGCTCGAACCGAGGTGGTTGCAGCAAGCGCAGCGGCCTGCAACCAACGGCCAACCAACGACTGGAGTGTTCTCATGGCACGCTTATTGGTAATGGGTCTGCTCGCCGTCGCCCTGACGGCCTGCAGCAGCGCTCCACCGTCCACCACGGGTGCGCCGCAGCAACCGCCCGCAACCGCTGCGGCAGCAGCCCAGAAGCCGGCGCAGGCCCAGACCTCCGGGCCCGACGCCAACGCGGTGGACCCGGCGGTCATCAAGGCACTGCAGGACATGGGGGCGAGCCTGCAAGCGCTCAAGCAGTTCGAGGTCGGTATCAGCCTGACTGGCGAGCGCGTGCTGCAGGATGGTCAGAAGTTGCAGCACACCGCCGTTGCGGATCTCGATGTCGTGCGACCGAACAAGCTGCGCGCAACGATGCGCAGCGCGCGCCTGCAGCGTGACCTGATCTACGACGGCAAGACGGTGACGCTGTACCAGCCCGAGCAGAAGTACTACTCGCAGGCGCAGTTCAGCGACAACCTCAATGTACTCGTGGATCGATTGAGCGAGCGCTACGGAATAGAGGTGCCGTCTGCGGACCTCTTCCTGTGGGGAACGCCTGCGGCGCCGGTGGACAATATCCAATCGGCAATGAATGCGGGACAGGATTTCATCGCTGGCGACCTGTGCGATCACTATGCGTTCCGGCAGGGCCAGTTCGACTGGCAGATCTGGATCTCCACGGGCGCGCGCGCGCTGCCGCGCAAGCTGGTCATCACGAACCGCGCGGATGACGCACGACCGCAATCCATTACGTACTACAAGTGGAATCTGAATCCGAAGTTTGGCAATGCCACGTTCGCATTCACGCCGCCGAAGGGTGCCAGGCCCGCCGAGTTCGTTCCCCTGAAGTCCCGCTAAGGAGCCCGCGATGACATACGCATTCGGGAAGCACTCGATGGTTTGCGCGATCGCGCTCGTCCTTGTGGCATGGGGTGGCATGACACCGGCGGAAGCCCGCCCGGGCGGAGGCGGTCATGGAGGAGGCGGACGCGCCGGAGGCGGCGGACACATGGCTGCGCAGGCGGGAGGGGGCGGCGGTGGCGGTGGGGCCCGGATCAACAACAGCCGTACGGACGCACGCGCCAACAACGTCCGCAGCAACAGCGTCAACAGCGTGAATGCCACCCGGAACGTCAACGTCAATTCCAATCGCAACGTCAATGTGAACGTCGATAACCACGGCGGATGCTGCGGATGGGACAACGATTACCATCCCGTGGCAACGGCTGCGGCTGTCACGGCGACGGTGGCCGTGACATCGGCCGTGATCGGCTCGATGGTCCGTTCGGTACCTCCCAACTGCGCGCCGGTGAATTATGGCGGCATGGTCTACCAGCAATGCGGCGGCACCTGGTATCAACCGCAGGGTTCGCAATACGTGGTGGTCAATCCGCCTTACTGAGATCGACAGGTCACCCGACACGGGTGCCTGTGCCGACGCAGGGTGCAGAGGAGTCGCCCCACGGGCTATACGCTGGTATAGCCCGGCAACGCCAATGTAGGGATCGCGCGAATCCTCGGTAGCATGGTTTCTCGCGGTCCGCACTCCTACTATTCAATCAAGGCCACGGGCACAAGCTGCTGGCCAGCCTCGGCGCCCTCACTGGTGCGCCAGCGCAAGAGATCCCACGACAGTTCCACGTTTTTTCCAGGCACTTTTGCCCGGAGGGGTGAAGCTTTGCGCCTTGCACGTGGAACATCGACGGGCGGTTTGGTCGGCTATCGATTGAGCGGCAACCATGGACACCTCACATATCGATCTGCTTCAGGACTGGGATGCGGCCAATGGCGTGGCACGCCAACTCAGAGTCGGCGCGCATCTGACGAGCGCGCGCGACGGCTATCTGCACCACGGCATCTATGTAGGGAATGGCATGGTCATTCACTACGGAGGGTTTGATCGTGTCGCGAAGTGCAGGCCGGTCGAATACATTTCCCTGCGCAGGTTTGGCGCGGGTGTGGGTGTCACGGTTCGCCCCGAGTCCGAAGCCGCCTATCCGGGCCACGAAGTGGCCGACCGTGCGCGGTCGCGCCTGGGCGAAGACAGATACCAGTTGCTGACCAATAACTGCGAGCATTTCTGCGCCTGGTGCGTGTCCGGCGTGGCACGCAGCGAACAGGTATATCGTTGCCTGCGCAACCCGTGGGCCGGACTGCGCATGTTGATGGCGCTGCTGCGCGGCATGCGCGAACCCGCCGGTCTGACAGCGTCGGCCTAGGCCGGCAGCGTTCGGCCTCCCTGTCAGGGGCGCATGTCCTGGTACAGCTTGAGCATGTTCCGATATTTACTGGCTGTCCGGTCGATCGAGAACTGCATGCGCACCATGTTGTCGGCAAACGCCACGCGCTCGGTGTCCATCTCCACCGTGTTGCCGTCCATGCTCGATTGCAGCGGCACGCGGTAAAGCAGGTCTTCCTCGATGACTGGCGGGGTTGCCGGTAGATGCGCGACCGATGTCGTGGTCATTCCCGGAAAGCGGTGACCGTTGCCCATCGCCCCTTCGAGCGCCTGGCTGAAGTTGATGTCGCGGGCCTTGTAGTTCGGTGTGTCGGCATTCGCCACGTTTGCCGCCAGCACCTCCAGACGTTTCGTGCGCAGCCGCAGTGCCTCCTCGTGAATGCTTGGCCCACCCCGCGCATAGCGGGGAATGTGAAAGTCGTCGTCCATGCGGTAACTCGGTGTCCATCGATGGGCAAAGCGTAGTGCATGCGTGCCCGGGTTGCCTTGTGGAACTAAGGCGACTTTGCGCGGGTTTCACATTACCGGTCTGACATCTCGACGCTGCGGACACCGTTGGCCGCTGCGCGTCCGAACGATCAAAGCGAACTCGCCACGTCAGCTACCACGGTGCGCAGCCAGATGTGCGCCGGGTCCTGCCGATAGCGCACGTGCCATGCCATGTGCAGCGGAAAGGTTCCAAGATCCACGGGCGCGGCCACTACCTTCAGGCGCGGGTCGTGGGCCAGGCGACGGCAGATCAGCTGGGGAAGCGTGGCGCAGTAGTCGGTGACCGCGACAATCTCGGAGATGGTCGCGAAGTGGGTGACCGACACCACCACCTCCCGCTTGAGCCCCTGACGGTCCAGCGCCTGAAAGAGTCCGGCGCGCAGCCGCCCCGGGGGCAGCACGTTGACGTGTTTCAGTCGTTCGTACTGAGTCTTTGTGATTCGGCTGCCGATTGTCGGATGATCGGCACGCACCACGCAGGCCAGGCCGTCATCCGCAATGTGTTGCACCACGAGATTGTCCGGCGCATCGCTGAGGCGGCCCAGCACCATCGCGGTGGTGCCTGACGTCACCCCAGTCTCCGCGAGGTCGTTGCCGAAGGGCAGCAGACGTATCTGGATGCCTGGCGCGAGTGCAGTGAGCCGCGCAACCAGCGCGGGCACCAGCACGAATTCCACGTAGCTGTTGGGCGCGATCGTGATGATCTGGTCGGCGCTTGACGGGTCGAAGGCCCGCTGTCCGAGTACCACCGTATCCATCGCAGCCAGCGCCTGGGTCAGCGCCGGTGCGAGCTGCTCGGCCTTCGCAGTGGGCCGCATGCCATAGCGTTCACGGATAAACAGCGGGTCCTGCAGCATGGTGCGGAGGCGCGACAGCGCATTCGACAGTGCGGCTTGCGTCATGCCCAGGCGGTCGGCGGCGCGGGTCACGCTGCGCTCCTCCATCAGCGCCACGAAGATCGGTAGCAGGTTCAGGTCGTAGCGCATCGCGACATATATCGCTGGCAATAAAACTGGATTATAGAAATTAAATTGGATGAATCACTGTCCGGCGCCGATGATTCGCTCATCCCAACACCGAACGGAGAGCACCATGTCCCTCAAGAACTTCATCCCTGGCCGCCTGGGCTTTGGCACCGCACCGCTGGGCAACATGTTCCGCGCCATTCCCGAAGCCGAGGCGCAGGCAACCGTCGATGCCGCGTGGCAGGACGGCATCCGCTTCTTCGATACCGCGCCGTTCTACGGTGCCGGCCTGGCGGAGGCGCGCCTGGGCGACGTGCTTGCGGGCCGCGACCGCGACAGCCTGGTGCTGGCCACCAAGGTTGGCCGCCTGGTGCTGGACGAGGTCGAGGACGTCACCGCGCGAGACCTGGGCGAGAAGGGCGACGTGTTCCGGCACGGCCGCGCCAACCGTATCGTCAGCGATTACTCCGAGGCCGCGACGCTGCGCTCGATCGAGGACAGCCTGAAGCGTCTGAAGACCGATCGGCTGGACATCGTGTGGGTGCACGACGTGGCGCAGGACTTCTACGGCGACGAGTGGCTTGGCGTGTTCGAGACTGCACGCAAGGGCGCCTTCAAGGCGCTGGACCGCCTGCGCGATGAGGGCATGATCCGCGCCTGGGGACTGGGCGTGAACCGCGTCGAGCCCATCGAACTGCTGCTCGACCTGCAAAGCGCGCAACCGGACGGCTTCCTGCTTGCCGGCCGCTACACGCTGCTGGATCACTCGCGCGCCTTGCAGCGGGTGATGCCGCAAGTGGCGGCACGCGGCCTGGGCATCGTGGTGGGCGGCCCCTACAGTTCGGGCGCGCTGGTTGGCGGCCCCAATTTCGAGTACGCCCCGGCGACACCGGCGATCCTGGAGCGGGTGCAGGCGATCAAGTCCATTGCCGATCGTCACGACGTGACGATGAAGGCTGCGGGCCTGCAGTTCTCGCTGGCCCATCCGGCTGTGGCAGCCGTGATCCCAGGCGCCAGCCGGCCGGAACGCATCGCCGAAGACCGCGCAGCGCTGGAAGCACAGGTGCCCGTCGACTTCTGGCGTGAACTGCGTCAGGCCGGACTGGTACATCCGGACGCGCCGCTGCCGCACGGCATCTGAAACACGGAAGACCGTCATGCTCAACCAAGCCTACGAAACCCAGTGCGCCTCGACGAAGACGCACTGCACCGATGCTGGCCAGATCCGCCGCAAGACCTTCACGCTGCTGGCACTGGCGCTCGGCACCTTCTCGATCGGTACGTCCGAATTTGCCAGCATGGGCCTGCTCCAGCAGTTTGCCGCGAGTCTGCACATTGACCTGACCACCGCCACGCACGCCATCGAGGCGTATGCGCTGGGCGTGGTGCTTGGGGGTCCCGCTGTGACGATCCTGGCGGCCAAGCTGAACCGCAAGCACCTGTTGCTGGCCTTGATGGCCGTCTTCGTGCTTGGCAATGTACTGTCGGCAGTGGCGATGGGGTTGGGCAGCTTCACGCTGGCGCGCTTCCTGAGTGGCATTCCGCAAGGGGCCTACTTTGGGGCAGGGGCCGTGGTGGCCTCCTATATCGTCGGGCCGGGTCAGGGTGGGCGGGCCTTTGCGTTGGTGATGACGGGGCTGACTGTCGCCACCATCGTGGGGTCGCCGCTGGCCACGCTGATGGGACAGACCCTCGGATGGCGCAATGCGTACCTGGCCGTATCGGCACTGGGCCTGTTATCGCTGCTGGCGCTGTGGGCCTGGGTGCCGCGCTCCAGTGCGCTGGATGGTGGGCCGGTGCTGCAGGAGCTTCGGGCGCTGAATCGCCCTGCCGTCTGGGCGATGGTGGTCGTGGCCGCCCTGGGCGTGGCGAGCATCTTCGCTGTCTACACCTTCATCGGTCCCCTCGTCACCGATGGCGCGCGGCTTGGCGAGCGCTGGATTCCGGTTGCGTTGGGCATCTTCGGCGTGGGCATGACGGCGGGCAATGTCATCGGCGGCTGGCTGGCCGACCGTCACCCCACGCGGGGACTGGTAGCCGGTTTCGGTAGCGCGTTGATCGTCCTTGCGCTGCTGGCCACAGGCGGGCAGAACGCCGGTGTCCTGATGGTCGGTCTGTTTGCGGTGGGCGCCACGATGATGGTCGCCATCCCGACCATCCAGGTCCGGCTGACCCAGGCCGCTCCCGATGCACCGACGTTGATGGGCGCGATGAACCTGGCAGCGCTCAACGTGGCGAACGCAATTGGCGCCTGGGCCGGCGGGCAGGTCATCGCGCAGGGACACGGCTTGCTGTCCGCAGTGTGGGCGGGTTTTGCGCTGACGCTGGCCGGGCTTGTGCTGTTCCTGCTGATTTCACGCAAGCGTGCAGTCGTTGGCAGGCCGAGCGAGGCCTATCCCGTCTGACCCAGAAACCGTGCCGGCATGGCCGGCACAGCGGGCAGGTGGTACGTCAAGCCCCGGTCGTGTTATTCCACTTCGCCGCTATCGGTGTCGCCAATTTGCGCGTCGTTCTCGTGACGCATGGCCGCCGCAGCGAGCGTTGTGGCCTGGGCGGACGCGGTTTCCTTGCGTTCGCTATAGCGATCCGTCAGATAGTCGCTGCGGTCCCGCACGAGAAGCGTGAACTTGTAGAGCTCCTCCATGACGTCGACCACGCGATCGTAGTAGGACGATGGCTTCATGCGCCCCTCGGCATCGAACTCCTGGTATGCCTTGGCCACCGACGACTGGTTCGGAATCGTCACCATGCGCATCCAGCGTCCCAGCACGCGCAGCGCGTTGACGGCGTTGAACGACTGCGAGCCGCCGCACACCTGCATCACAGCCAGCGTGCGTCCCTGCGTCGGACGAATGCCGCCTATCTCCAGCGGCAGCCAGTCGATCTGATTCTTGAAGACCGCTGTCAGCGTGCCGTGGCGCTCGGGGCTGCACCAGACCTGGCCTTCCGACCATTCGGAGAGCTTGCGCAGCTCGACCACCTTGGGGTGATCGGCGGGCACGCTGTCGGCCATGGGCAATTCAAACGGATCGAATACGCGGGTTTCCGCGCCGAAGTGCTGAAGAATCCGTTCGGCTTCATGCACGAGCAAGCGGCTGTAGGACGTTTTGCGAAGCGAGCCATAGAGCAGCAGGATACGCGGCGGATGCGTGCTGACACGCTGGGATTCCAACTTGTGGAGGTCGGGCGTGTCGAGCGCTGCCGGGACGATGTTGGGGAGATCGACCATCATCGAATCTTCCGGCCTTGCGCGTCAATCACGGCCTCGCCGTCTTCCTTGGTGAAGGCGCCTTGCTGCGGTGCCGGCAGGATGTCCAGCACGACTTCGGACGGCCGGCACAAGCGCGCGCCAAGCTCGGTCACGACGAAGGGGCGGTTGATCAGGATCGGATGGGCCAGCATGGCGTCGAGCAACTGGTCATCGGTCAATGCCGGGTCGGCGAGACCGAGTTCGGCGTAGGGCGTGCCCTTTTCGCGGATCGCTTCGCGAACGGTGAGGCCCGCTTCGCGGATCATCGCCTGCAAGGTCTGCCGGCCGGGTGGCGTGCTCAGATACTCGACAACAACCGGCTCGATGCCCGCATTGCGGATCATCGCCAGCGTATTGCGCGACGTACCGCACGCCGGGTTGTGATAGATGGTGACGGTCATGGGTGTCTCAATGCGATGCGTACCAGTGCTGCGAGCGGTTGACCACGCCAACCACGAGCAGCATCACGGGAACTTCGATCAGCACGCCGACGACGGTGGCGAGCGCCGCGCCGGATTGGAAGCCGAACAGGCTGATGGCAGTGGCGACGGCCAGTTCGAAGAAATTGCTCGCGCCGATCAGCGCCGATGGGCCTGCGACGCAATGCGCGACGCCGAGTTTGCGATTGAGGAGATAGGCCAGCCCGGAGTTCAGCACGACCTGGATCAGGATCGGCACAGCAAGCAGCAGGATGATGAGAGGCTGGTCGACGATGGCGTTGCCTTGGAAGCCGAACAGCAGCACCAGCGTCGCAAGCAACGCGGCAATCGAGTAGGGGCCGAGGGAACCGACCACGCGCTGGTACGTAGCTTCGCCGCGCGCCAGCAATGCCTTGCGGATGAGCTGCGCGACCAGCACCGGCACGACGATGTAGAGCGCGACCGACGCGATGAGCGTATCCCACGGTACGGTGATCGACGACAGGCCCAGCAGCAATGCAACGACGGGCGCGAAGGCCACGATCATGATGGCGTCGTTGAGCGCCACCTGCGACAGCGTGAAGTAGGGATCGCCCTTGCAGAGTTGCGACCAGACGAAGACCATCGCCGTGCACGGCGCCGCTGCCAGCAGGATCAAGCCGGCGATGTAGCTATCGAGTTGATCTGCTGGCAGCCACCCCGCGAACAGATGGCGCACGAAGATCCATCCGAGCAATGCCATCGAGAACGGCTTGACCAGCCAGTTGACGAAGAGCGTCACGCCGATGCCGCGCCAGTGTTTCGAGACCTGGCCCATGGCGCTGAAATCAATCTTGATCAGCATCGGAATGATCATGACCCAGATCAGCACGCCGACCGGCAGGTTCACCTGCGCCACTTCCATAGCACCAATGGCGTGAAAGACCGATGGCAGCCATTGGCCGAGCAGGATGCCAACGACGATGCAGAACGCTACCCAGACAGTCAGATAGCGCTCGAAGAATCCGATGGCGCTGGGACGTTCTACGGCCCCCGCGGATTGTTGCGCCGTGCTCATTGTTTCGAGGACGCCGAGGCAGCGGAACAAGCGGAAACCGGCGAGCACGGGTTGCCGCCGCAGCAGTTCTCCGTCAGATAGCCCAGCAAGTCATTCATGGTCTCGAAGCGGGCCATGTAGAGGATCGAGCGGCCCTCCTGGCGGCTGGCCAGCAGTCCGGCACGATGCAATTCCTTGAGGTGGAAGGACAGCGATGACGCTGGCATCTCCATCAGTTCGGCAATGCGGCCAGCGGCCAGTCCTTCAGGGCCGGCCTGTACGAGCAGGCGGAAGACGGCGAGGCGGACGGCGTGGGCCAGTGCCGCCAGTGCTTCGAGAGCGTGATCGGTTTGCATCATTCGAATGTAGTCGAAATATCGAAGGGATGCAACCATGATTTCGGAGGGAATCGCGAGACTGACGTCGGGGAATGGTGGCGGATTCCATCGGCCAATGCCTTCGATGTTTCCGCCACGCGGCCGAACGACCTTCAGCGCCGAGTTGGCTTATTCGTCAGCCTTTGCGCCTGACTGACGCACGATTTCGGCCCATTTTTTTCCTTCGGAGACGTTGTACCGCGCAAAGTCTGCTGGCGAAGAGCCGATGGGTTCGGCGCCCATGTCGGCATATTGCTGGCGCACGTCCGGACGCTTGAGCGCCGCGGCCGCGTGAGCGGCCAGCTTTTCGACCACCGCGGGCGGAGTGCCGCGCGGTGCCCAGAGGCCATACCAGGTGCTGATTTCAAAGCCCGGCAGACCGGACTCCGCAACGGTGGGAACGTCGGGCAAGGCGCTGGCGCGGCGTGCGGTTGTCACCGCCACGGCACGCAGCTTTCCGGACTTGATGAAGGGCATTGCCGAAGGCATCGAATCAAACATCAACTGGATCTGCCCACCCATCAGGTCGGTCAACGCCGGTGCGCTGCCCTTGTATGGCACATGCTGCATCGAGACCTTGGCCGCCAGCTTGAAGGATTCGCCGGCCAGTTGCTGTGCCGAGGCATTGCCCGCCGAACCAAAATTCAGCGAATTGCCCTGGCGCCTGGCATACGCGATCAGGTCCTGCACGGTCCTGACCGGCGAGTTGTTGTTGACCACCAGCACCAGCGGCACGTCGGCCAGTTGAGTGATGGGAACGAAGTCCTTGAATGCGTCATAGCGCATCCTGGAATAGATGCTTGGGTTGATCACATGCAGCGAGGCATTGGCCAATATCGTGTAGCCGTCCGGTGTTGCGCGCGCGACGGCTTCCGCACCGATCATGCCGCTTGCACCGGGTTTGTTGTCGACGACCACACTTTGACCCAGGCTCTCGCTCATCTTCACGGCCACCACGCGTGCGAGCAGGTCGGTCGGTCCGCCGGCGGGATAAGGCAACACCAGGCGCAGGGGATGTTGTGGGAACTCCTGTGCCGAAGCGCCAGCGGACAGCATGGCGACGGCAGTTCCCGCCAACGCCAGGGCTGTGCGGAGCCGTGGCCACGCAGGTGTTCTGGTTGATGAAGTGTTCACGTCTCTGTCTCCTTGATTTTTATTGCTACCTTGCCAACTACCTTGCGGGATTCCAGCGCGGCGAGGGCATCGCCCAGGCCGGTAAGCGGATAGACTGCGGACACGGTCGGTTCGAGCTTTCCTTCCGCGGCCCATTGCAGCAACGTGGACATGACAGGCTGCAACGCGGGCGCATGCTCCGCGCGCTCATTGGTCGGGGTCCAGCCGATGTAACGGCCAAAGAAGAATCCGTGCAGCGTCAGGTTCTTGACCAGCAGCAGGTTGACGGGGGCCTGCGGAATGGAGCCACTGGCAAATCCGATGCTGAGGATGCGAGCGTTGGGCGCCGCTGCCCGCAGCGCTTGTCCAAAGAGGTCGCCGCCGACCGGGTCTACCACCACATCCGCGCCGCGGCCATCGGTGAGTGCCTTGACGGATGCCGCGAGATCTTCGGGCGCCAGCGCATGCGTGGCGCCTCGGCGCAGTGCCTCCGCGCGCTTGGCTTCCGTACTGGCGCAGGCGATCACGGTAGCGCCAAGCTGACGACCAATTTCCAGCGCGGCGAGACCAACCCCGGCCCCGGCGCCGAGCACCAGCACGGTGTCTTGCGCGCGCAGTCCGCAACGCCAGACCAATCCGCAATACGCGGTGCCATAAGACAAGGGAATCGGCAGCGCCGACGTTGAAGGCAGCGATTCCGGTACTGGGTAGACCGTGTACTCGGGGAGGGTCAGGCGCTCCGCATAGCCGCCCCAGTCGGCAATCGCAACCACGCGGTCGCCGGGGTGCAGTCGCGTCACGGCATGTCCGCAGGCCACCACGTGTCCCACCACCTCGGTGCCCGGCACGAATGGAAGCGGCGGGCGTCGTTGGTACTGGCCGGCAATCATCAGGCCTGTGGCATGGCTGACGCTGGCGAACTCCACGGCAATCGTGACCGCGTGCGGATCGGTCAGTTCAGGTTCGGCCACGCTCGCGAGTTCTACGTCCTTGACGCTGCCAAATTGCCTGCATACGAGTGCTTTCATTGCGCCTCCGCGAGTTGGGTTGCCGCCTGTCGCACCACACCTTGCTGCAACCATTGGTCGATGGCCTGTCTGGTGAAGCCCGCCTCCTGCAACAGTTGCACCGTATGCTCGCCGTTGTCAGGCGCCGGACCCACGGGGCGACGCATGCCCGTGGCGGGAATGCCGGCAAAGGGCAGTGCCCCCAGCCGGGGCTGTTCGATGGTCTGGAACGTTTGCCGATGCAAAGCCTGCGGGTGCTGCAGCACGTCGGCATAGGTGCGCACCGGCGCATGAAGTACATCGTGACGGGTCAGTTTTTCCTGCCACGCCGCAGTCGTGCCGGTGGCAACGATCTGCGCTACCTGCTGGTTCAGCAGCGCCGCATGCGCCATGCGGGACGCGTTGTTGTCAAAGCGTGCGTCACTCAGCCAATCCTCACGCTCAAGTGCTCGGCAGAGTTTGGCGAACTGGGCATCGTTCAGGGCAAGCAGCGTCACGCTGCCATCGAGCGTGGCATAGATGCCGTTGGGTGCGCTCACCGGTCCGGCAGCGGATGGACCCGCGATGGCATATTCGAGGAGATTGTTGGCTTGCAGCGCGCAGCAGGCGTCGAAAAGATTCAATTCGACATGGCCGCCGCGCCCCGTGCGAAACCGCCGGCACAATGCGGCGGCGCAGGCCTGGGCCGCGTAGAGGCCGGTGGCGGCGTCCGCCAGCAGCATGCCGATACGCCGGGGCGTGCCGTCAGCGTCGCGATTCGCGAACATGAGTCCGGTGTCGGCCTGCATCACGGAATCCGATGCCGGGTAATCGGCATAGGGTCCCTCGGGTCCGTAGCCGCTGATCGAGACATAGACCAGTTCCGGCCGCCGCCTGGCCAGTTCCTCATAGCCCACGCCCAGCCGCTCCGCCACTTGCGGGCGGAAATTCTGCACGACGACGTCGGCCCGAAGCGCCAGTTCCAGCAGCAGGTCCTTCCCCGCGCCGGTCGTGGCATCGATGCAGATACTGCGCTTGCCCGCGTTATAGGCGATGCCCAGCGCACTGGTGCTGCCATGCACAACACCGACCTTGCGGCCCCAGTCGCCAGTTGGCGGTTCGACCTTGACGATTTCCGCGCCTTGCTGCCAAAGGATGTGTGCGCAATACGGGCCCGCAATGCCCTGGCTGATATCCAGTACGCGCAGGCCCGCAAAAGGCAGCGTTTCAAGGGTTGGATCGGTGTCGTGCGGGGCGTCTCGCATGGGGGTAACTCAGCATGAATTGGCTTGATGCCTATGCTAGGGTTACGCCTGCAGTGAAACAATCCTTCGATTTGTGCCAGTGGTGTTGACTCGTGATTGACAATAGCTTCGACCTCAACCTGATGCGCCTGTTTGTGACGATGGTGGAATCGCGCACGATGACGCTGGCCGCCGAACGCAGCGGCATGACGCGTTCCAACGTGTCGCGCCGCCTGAAGGTGCTCGAGCAACACCTCGGCGCGCAATTGATGCGAAGGACGACGCGGCACGTCGAGTTGACGGAGGCAGGACAACTTCTCTATGCGCACGCGCTGCGCATGCTCGATGAGCTGCAATCGGCCAGCACCGCGATCGACAGTCTTGGCACCGTAGTGCGCGGCGACGTGCGCATTCGCTTGCCTACAGGCCTGGGTCATCTCTATCTGACGCCCTTGCTTCTGGAGTTCGCCCGCGTCTATCCGCAGATATCGCTGCGCGTGGCGATCAACGACAACATTGGCGATCTGATTTCCGCGGAAGTCGATGTGGCGTTGAAAATTACCTCGCAGCCGCCGGATGATCACGTGGCACGACGCATCTGCGGCGTCGGCTGGTGCCTGTGTGCAACGCCGTCGTTTCTGGAAGGTCGCGCCCCAATCCTCAGTGTGGCCGACCTTGAGCGTTACGACATGATTGCACCGGCATCGCTGGGCCGGCGCTTCACGCTCAAGGTCTGGATGGCAGGCACGCCGCAGACGCTGCGCGTGTCACCGCGCATTCAGTCCGGCGACTATCCCTTTCTGCTCGAGTCCATGATGGCGGGCCTTGGCGTGGCGCTGTTGCCGCGCTATGCCGTCTGGCGGCAGCTACAGGCGGGACAGGTGCAGGAGGTGCTTGCAGAATGCGAGGCGGAGGGCGTGGGCGACAGCGTCTATATGCTGACGGCGCCAAGCCGCTATCCCACGCTGGCGACGCGCACGTTGATGGACTTCATTCGCATGCACCTGGAGCGGCAGGCCGAAAGCTGGGGGCAGAGCGCGAAACGTCAGCAAGCCTGACTCCAACATAACGTTCTCCAGTCACTGGATCACGTTGCCTTCAAAGTATTGCAATGCAACTCAATTGCATTTATTCTAGTATTCGCAACAGTGTTGCAAATACTGACTGAGCCTGCGCGCCCCGCTTCCTTGACATCCACCCGTCTGACCACCTGGATTCTTATCCTCCTTCTGCTGTTGCAGGGGTGGGCGGCGCTCGCACATGTGCATGGCAGGCATTCCGGCATGGGCGACGGATGGAGTATCGGCAGCAGCGAATTCGCGACGCAAGCCAGCGTGGCAGGGGACATCACGTTCGCGTTGAACGAGTCCGCCGATGAGGACGGGCAAAGCGAGCCGACGGAAAGTTGCCGGTGCCTCTGGTGCTCCGCGCGGTTGCATGCGGTGGCGTGCCTGCTGATTCTGGCGGCCGTGCTGCTCGGCACGGTTCGCCATGTCGAGCGGCTTGTCTTTCGCGTCATCACACCCGTCTGGCGTACCCGCTTCGTACCTCGCATAGGCTCGCGCGCCCCGCCCGCGATCTGAGTCTTCTGGCGCTCGCGAGTTGTGAGCGCTGTCTCCTTCCCTCCCTTTCCCTTTTTATCGCCGCCCTCACGCGCACTGTCGCGGGATGGCTGCCGGCCGTACCTACCATGCAAAAGAACAAGATGCCGCGCCTCACGCGCATTGCCGCGTTGATTTCCCTTGCCTTCAGCGGCCCCGGTCAGGCCGCGCCTGCCGATCCGCCCGAGACGGTCCTGCCAACGGTAAGCGTGGTGGCCGATACGTCGATCGACATGCAGGGCAAGCGCACCATCGTCACGACTGACAGCACCGGCCTGCCTGCGGTGGTATCCACGATTTCCCAGGAAGAACTGGGCACCATCAACATTGGCCGTGACATCTCGAACATGTTCCGTCGCGTGCCTGGCGTGGTTGCGAACAACATCGACCAGGGCGATACCGGCAACGGTTTTCGCATGCGGGGGTTTGCCACGCAGGGCACGCACGGTGCCGATACCGCGGTGTATGTCGACGGTGTGCCGCAGAACACGCCATCCAGTCAGGCGGGAGCGGGGCACGGTCCGGCCTTTCTCGAATGGCTCACGCCCGAGATGATCGGCCAGATCGACGTCATCAAGGGGCCGGTGTCGGCGCTCTATGGCGACCAGAACCGTGCCGGTGCGGTGCCGATAGCAACGGTCTCGGGCGATGTGCCATCGAGCATCTCGCTCGGCTTCGATCGGTACGACGGCAAGCGCGCTTCGCTCGTGCTGTCTGGCAGCTACGCGTTCCGGCCGGAATCGCCGCCGATCCAGTCGGTGTTCGTGGCCGACGTGTACCGCACGCACAGCTATCGCTACGACGGCAGCACGGACCGCGACAACTTCATGTGGAAGCTGACGACCAAGGTGGGCGATGGTATCTACAGCCTGCGGCTCAACCACTATCGCGCCGACTATCGCTCGGCGGGCTACCTGCTGCTCAGTGACCTGCAATCGGGCAAGGTCGATCCGCGCTCCACGCAGGCGGGCCTGCCCGGCTTCGGCAGCGGCAGGCGCACGATGTTCGCGCTCAACCGCGCGCCGGCGTCCGGGGAAGGCGGCTGGTACGCCACGGTCTACGGCGAAGCATTCGACCGTCAGCGCGGCATCACCAATACCAGTACACAGCAGACCGTGGGCACCGACGACCGCAACATCTTCGGCGGGCGCCTCGCCAACAATTTCGTGTTCGGAGACCGGGCTGCATTGATGATCGGTGCCGAGCTGCGCCGCGATCATGGCGATGCACAGCGGCAGATCTGGATGAATGGCGTGCCGACCGCCAACTACGTCAATGCGCAGGGACTGAACCTGCTGACCTATGGATTGTTCGTGCAGGGGCAGGTCAGGCCGCTCGACTCGGTAAAACTGACTGCGGGCGTGCGGCGCGACTGGTTCGACTACGACATCGACAACCGCAAACTGCCGGGCGCCAGCACACACTATTTCTCGGGCGTGACGACGCCGAAGTTTGGCGCGGTCTGGTCCGTGCTGCCCCGACTCGATCTCTTTGCCAACGTTGCGCAAGGGTTTCGCTCGCCAGCGGCGGAGCAGATCAGCAGCAGCGGCGGTACGGGGCCACTGGGCGCACCCGGTGGCGTGATCTACGATGTGTCGCCATCGAAGGTGAAGTCCTATGACGTGGGATTCACCACCACGCCAGTGGACAGCGTGACCCTGACTGCCGCGGCCTACTACACGCTCAACGAGGATGAGATCGTCGCCCAGCCCGATGGCTCGTTCAAGTCCGTGGGCGACACCACGCGCAAGGGGTACGAGATCGAGGCGCGCTGGCGTCCGCTGCGCCAGTTCTCGATGTACGCCAGCTACGGTCACATCATCGAGGCCCAGGCCAACAACCCACTGCCGAATACCGGTGCAAAGCTGTCCGTGCCACGCCATCAGGTGAAGGTGGGCGCCGAATACAAGCAGAAGGTGCAGGCGGCGATGCTGACGCTGAATGCCGATGCCTACCTGACCTCGGGCATTCCGTACTACATGGGCACGCCGCAGACGCAGTTGCGCGACATGCCCACCTACACGCGCTTTGATCTGCGCGCGGTGCTGGACTGGAAGCAGTATCAATTGTCGGCATATGGCGTGCTGCAACCGCATCGTTTCTCGACCGAGGCTGCATACGGCAGCGCGGCGGGATTGCTGGTGGCGCCGCAGCCCAAGTGGCAATTCGGCGTAGCTGGTCGCTATTTCTTCTGAGGCAGTCACATGCTCGACATCTCCGATCTGGTGGTGCGCCGGGGCCGCCGCACCGTCATTCACCACCTGAGCCTGGCTGTGCCGAAGGGAAAGGTCTACGCGCTGCTGGGCGGCAATGGCGCGGGCAAGACCACTACGCTGGATGTACTGCTCGGATTGGTGACGCCCGCCAGCGGTGTCATCACGCTCGATGACATGCCGCTGCAGGACAGGCGCGCTGACTCCGGTCGCACCTATCTTCCCGAGATCGTGGCGCTGTATCCCTATCTCACCGGTATCGAGAACCTGCGGTATTTCTGCGCGGTAGGCGGCATCGATCTCTCGCGTGAGCAGGCCGTGGGCTTGCTCTGCGCGAACGGCCTGCATCCCGAGGCACACGGTGTGCGCGTCGCGCAGTATTCGAAAGGCATGCGGCAGAAGGTGGGCCTTGCCATCGCACTGGCAAGGCCAGCGGCACTGCTGCTGCTGGACGAGCCCACGTCGGGGCTCGATCCGGGCGCGGCCGACGAGATGGCGCAGCGTGTGCGTCGCGCTGCTGACGGCGGCATGGCTGTCCTGATGACCACGCACGACCTGCTCAATGCGAAGCAGCTTGCGGATCGCATCGGCATTCTGCGTGGCGGCGTGCTGGTGGCCGAATTCGATGTTGGCACCATCGGCATCGAAGACCTGTTCCGCGCTTACCGGGCATGCATGCGTGACTGCGTGGAGGGCCAACCATGATTCGCGCAATCGTCGTGAAGGAAATGCGGGCGCAGTGGCGTGAAGGGCGGATGCCGATGCTGTGGCTGCTGGGCGTTGGTCTCATCGGCTTGATCCTGCTGGTGTCGGTGCAACGCTGGGAGAGGTTGCAGCAGGAGATCGCGCAGGTGGACGCGGCCACGCGCCAGCAATGGGACGAGCAGGGCGCCAACCATCCGCATCGTGCGGCGCACTTTGGTCTGTACGCGTTCCGGCCGACCTCGACGCTGTCCATCATCGAGCCGGGACTGTCCGACTATTTCGGGCAGGCGCTGTGGCTGGAACCGCATCGACGCAATGTCGGCAGATTCGAACCCGCACAGGATGCCTTGCCGTCGATCCGGTTCGGGGATGTCAGCGCCGGATTCCTGCTGGCAACGCTGCTGCCGCTGCTCGTCATCGCATTGACCTACGATGCCATTGGCGCCGAGCGGCAGTCGGGCACGCTGCGCATGCTGTATGCCAATGGCATGCGGCGGCGAGCGTGGATCGCGGGCAAGCTCGCCATGCCGATCCTGTGCCTTGCCAGCCTTGTGATGATGGCGATGGCCGCAGCGTTGTGGCTGACGGGATCGAGCGGGACACATGCGGACCTCGCGCGGACGCTGACCATGGGCGCGGCCTATCTCGCCTACGCGATGGTGCTCGTGGGTATCGGTGTTGCCGTGTCGATCCGTGTGTCGGCATCGCGCACGGCTTTGCTGGTGCTGCTGGCCTTCTGGCTGGTGACCACGGTTGCCATTCCGGCGGTGGCGGCGGGCGTAGCGGCGCGCGTGGCACCGCTGCCCACTGCGCAGTCCTTCTGGTCGGCCATCGAACGGGACTATCAGCAAGGCTTGCCCGGCGATGGTGACCTCGCAACGCGCGGGCTGCGATACGACAAGGCGTTGCTGACGCGCTATGGCGTGAGTCGGCTCGATGACTTGCCTGTGGGTGCGGCGGCGATGCGCAGGCTGGCGCGCGATGCTTACGCGGATCGCGTCCACACCTTGCATTTCGACGCGCTCTGGAAGCGGTATCAACGGCATGAAGACATGATGCGCATGGCGGCGCTGTTCAGTCCCGCGCTGGCGGTGCGCAACCTTGCCATGAAGATGGCAGGCACTGACCTCTCGCACCAGCGCCACTACGACGACGCTGCCGAGCACTATCGGCGCGTGGTCAATCGGACTATCGACGAATGGGACGTGGCGCATTCGCGCGGCATGCCTTCGTCGGATGCGCGCTACGCGGATGCTGCACTGTGGCGCGCGATTCCGACATTCCAGTATGCGTCGCCGTCCGCCGCGTTCGCGTGGCGGTCTGCCTGGCCCGAGATCGCGATGCTTGCCGCATGGGGCGTCATGGTGATGCTGGGCTTGGTGTGGTCGATGCGGAGGATGCATCCATGATGTGGCTGATTGCAGAATGGCGCCGCCTGTATCGACAGCGCAGCGCGCAGATCGGCCTGTTGGTGTTCGGCGGATTGCTTTGCCTCTACGCGGTCTTGTCCGGCGCGCGGGCGGAAGATTGGCGTAGCAAGTTGCGGGCATTGGGAGATGCGGATCGCGCGGTCGTCATCGAGGCGCACACGATGGCGTCCCACCATCGTCCAGCATCGCCAGAGCAGGCCGCCGGTGCCGCATTTCACTTCGCGAAGTCGTCGGCGCCGCACGCGATGCTCGCGCCATCGGGCGGACTCGCCCTGGGCAGCAGCGCGCTCGATGTGTTGCCGCCGGCCGTCAGGGTGACGGTGGAGAGCCGCCACACCAGCAGCCGTCACGACGCCACATTGGCAAATCCACTGCTGCAGCGCTATGGTGGCTTCGATCTTGCCACGGCCATCGCATTGCTGACGCCGCTAGCGATGATCGCGCTCTGTGCGGGCATCGCGCAGGGCGCGCGTGAAGCGGGCACCTGGCGGCTGACGGTGGCGCATGGGTCGGGGCAGGGAAGATGGATTGCCGCCGCCATCGTCGTGCGCGCCGCTGCGGTCTGGATGGTTGGCGCTGTGGCGTCCTCGTTCGCATTCGCACTCGATAGTGGCGCAACCCTTGGGGCATACACCGCGTGGCTCGTGTTGCTCGCTGTCTTTGTGGCATGGTGGGCTGTCGCATGCGCGATGCTGAACCGGTTGCCCGGATCGGAAGCCACGGCCATCTTCGCGGGCCTTGGCTTGTGGGCCGTCACGACGTTTGGCGTACCGGCGATGCTGGGTGCGAGGCTGGACCAGCAGATTCCAATCGCATCGCGCCTCGCGACAGTGGTCCAGATCCGCAACGTGCAGCAGCATGCGGAAGCGCAGATGCCTACGCTGGTGGAGGACTGGTATCGTGCGCATCCTGCATGGACACCCACTGTGCCGACGTCGCACAAATGGCCGG
>Ga0102589_1000879_pt1 | contig 48499 bp, 56 predicted proteins | sample AraplaMF_Col_mLB_FD_76858 | JGI IMG/M metagenome (GOLD analysis project Ga0102589, IMG submission 76858) | Arabidopsis root microbial communities from the University of North Carolina, USA - plate scrape MF_Col_mLB | ecosystem: Host-associated > Plants > Roots > Endosphere | place: USA...
TTGATAATACTTACATAAAGAAAAAAGATATTTACGGGGGAGCTTATGTCTAAAAAGTTAGTAAAACCTATTTTAAATGGTATTCTGTTTCTCGGCGTCTTTTTATTTGCTCATACATACTTAAAAAATGTTTCATTTACACGTTATTTACTTGTTGTCGTACCGACGCTACTTGTTGGGATGTTCGGAATTGATCTCGCTTTATCATTTTTAATAAAGAAAGAAGAGTAGGGAAAGAACATCTTATTTTATAAGGTGTTTTTTTTATTAAACAATCTCCTTATGTTACAATGAAACTCGGCACAAAACGAGAAAGGATGAAACAACATGGCTAACGAAAAAGGTTTAGATAAAGGATATGAACTTGTTGCAAAAATGCACGAGGTATTTGGACACCCTGTTACAGATGTACCAACAAAATTAACAGAAGAACGCGCAAAAATTCGCGCAAGCTTTATGCAAGAAGAGTTAGAGGAATTTTTAGAAGCTAATACTGTAGAAGATCAATATGATGCGTTAATTGACCTTATCTATTTCGCATTTGGAACATTTGCAGAAATGGGAGTTCGTCCCGATAAAGGCTTTGAAATTGTAAACAATGCAAATATGGCAAAACTATTCCCTGACGGAAAACCACGTTTCCGCGAAGGCGATGGCAAAATTTTAAAACCAGAAGGCTGGCAAGCACCAGAACCACAGTTACGTGCTGAAATTGAGCGTCAACGCCAAGAAGCATTAGCAAAAGCAGGGAAATAAGATTGAATAGGCTACTATTCGCGAGAAGTTAAGACCCGCACTTATGTCTTATTTTTTCGAGCGAACGATATGTCGTGTCGAAACGCCGATATATCTGAAAAAGGAGCTCTCTTTATGAAGAGAGCTCCTTTTTGTTTATTTTTTCTTCTTTTCTGTCGGTTGACTTTGTTTAGCAAAATTAGATGAATCATCGAAATTCGGTTGCTTTTTACCAGCATTATTACTTCTACCTTTTCCCATATGTAATGCACCTCCTCTCCTCCTTACTATTCCCAAAATAAAAAATCCCCTTGCGCACAAGAGAATTTTTTTATGTTTTTTATTTACTCTATTAGTGTCCGTGTCCAGCATGCCCTGCCGCGCCCGCTGTTCCTGCAGTACTTCCTGCACTTCCCGCTCCGCCATACCATGTTTGCTGTTGTTGATGTTGTTGACCATGGTGTTGATGCTGGCCATGGTGTTGATGCTGACCATGGTGTTGATGCTGACCATGGTGTTGATGCTGACCATGGTGTTGATGCTGACCATGGTGTTGATGCTGACCATGGTGTTGATGCTGACCATGGTGTTGTGTTTGATATAAAACCGCCTGTGGATGAATTTGATGGTGACCATGATGATGTACTTGTTGCTGATGATGACCGTGTTGCTGATGATAACCGTGTTGCTGGTGGTAACCGTGTTGCTGGTGGTGACCATGATGTTGGTGGTGACCGTGATGTTGGTGGTGACCGTGATGTTGGTGGTGACCGTGATGTTGGTGGTGACCGTGATGGACGTGATGACCGTGATGGACGTGATGACCGTGATGACCGTGATGGACGTGATGGACGTGATGACCGTGATGGACGTGATGACCATGAATCATTTGTGGACCTACTCCTCCTACTAGAATAGGAGCAACACCACCAAATCCTGGTTGCGGACCAACTGATGCAGGGAAGCCAGATTGTGCCCCGCCTACAAATGTTGGAAATGTAGTTGGTGCCCCTACAGGAACTCCACCTTGCGTTCCTCCTACAAATGCCGGAAATGTAGTTGGCGCTCCTACAGGAACTCCACCTTGCGCTCCTCCTACAAATGCCGGAAATGTAGTTGGTACTCCTATAGGAACTCCACCCTGCGCTCCTCCCACGAATGTTGGCATTCCTGTTTGCGCTCCAGCTACAGATGTAGGAACTCCTTCTGATGATCCGCCCATCCATGTTGGGTTCCCGCCATATCCTTGTTGTCCGGCTCCTCCCATTAGCATTTGTGCATAGCCATCCTCACCTACCATAAAGCCGTGCGATGCGTTATTATCCATCCCTTTCATTTCTTTCACCTCTTTCTCTCAATTTAACCTGCCTTTGTTATCATATTTCTCATACAAGAATAGGTGTTTGTCTATAAGGGAATTCCACTCATTTTTCAGTTGTCTCAAAAAAAGAGCAGCCCTCTCATAAGGACTGCTCTTTCCTATTAATTTGCAACGATATTAACAAGTTTTCCAGGAACAACAATTACTTTACGAACTGTTTTCCCTTCAATTTGTTCTTTCACTGCTTCGATAGCAAGTTGTTCCACTTCTTCTTTTGATGCGTCTTTTTTCGTTTTCAGTTTCGCACGAACTTTACCCATAACTTGAACAACGATTTCAACTTCATCTTCTACAAGTTTAGACTCATCAAATGTTGGCCAGCTTGCATATGAGATTGTTTCACTGTGTCCAAGCTTGCTCCAAAGTTCTTCCGCAACGTGCGGTGCAACTGGTGCAATCATTTTTACGAAACCTTCTACATATTCTTTCGGAAGTACTTCTGTTTTATATGCATCGTTAATGAACATCATCATTTGAGAAATTGCAGTGTTAAAGCGAAGCTCTGCATAGTCTTCTGTAACTTTCTTCACTGTTTGATGGTATGCTTTCTCAAGTTCTTGATTAGAGGCATCTGTGATTTTCTCACTTAGTTCACCGTTATCTTGAACAAATAGACGCCATACACGATCTAAGAAACGACGAGCTCCGTCAAGACCATTTTCAGACCAAGCAATTGAAGCATCTAATGGTCCCATGAACATTTCGTAAAGACGAAGTGTATCTGCACCATGGCTTGCTACGATATCATCAGGGTTTACAACATTCCCTTTTGATTTACTCATTTTCTCGTTATTTTCACCTAGAATCATACCTTGGTTAAATAATTGTTGGAATGGCTCTTTCGTTGGAACCACACCGATATCATATAATACTTTATGCCAGAAACGAGCATATAGTAAGTGAAGTACAGCGTGCTCTGCACCGCCGATATAAATATCAACTGGAAGCCATTGTTTTACTTTTTCAGGATCTACAAGTGCTTCGCTGTTGTTTGGATCGATGTAACGTAGGTAGTACCAGCAGCTACCAGCCCATTGCGGCATTGTATTTGTTTCACGACGACCTTTTTTACCAGTCTCAGGATCGACAACATTTACCCACTCTTCGATGTTTGCAAGTGGTGATTCACCTGTACCAGATGGACGAATGTTTTCTGTTTTTGGAAGAACTAATGGTAATTCTTCTTCTTTCACAGCTGTCATTGTGCCATCTTCCCAATGGATAACTGGAATTGGCTCACCCCAGTAACGTTGACGACTGAATAACCAGTCACGAAGACGGTATGTTACTTTTTGATTTCCTGCACTTGTTACTTCAAGCCATTCAATCATTTTTGCAATTGCTTCTTCTTTATTTAGACCATCAAGAAATGCTGAGTTTACGTGTGGACCATCACCTGTATATACTTCTTTCGTGATGTCTCCGCCTTTTACAACTTCTTTCATTGGAAGGCTAAATACTTGTGCAAACTCATAATCACGCTCATCGTGAGCTGGAACTGCCATTACAGCACCTGTTCCGTAAGTTGCAAGTACATAGTCAGCAATCCATATTGGTAATTTCTCACCGTTTACTGGGTTAATTGCATAAGCACCAGTGAATACGCCTGTTTTTTCTTTCGCAAGTTCTGTACGCTCTAAATCACTTTTCGCTTTTACAGAATCAATGTACGCTTCTACTGCTTCTTTTTGATCCGCAGTTGTAATTTCTGTAACAAGCGCATGCTCTGGAGCAAGTACACAGTAAGTTGCACCAAATAGTGTATCAGGACGCGTTGTGAAGACTGTAAACTTCTCATCTGTACCATCGATGTTAAAGTGTACTTCTGCACCTTCAGAACGACCGATCCAGTTACGTTGCATATCTTTTAAGCTTTCCGGCCAATCAAGATCATCTAAATCTTCAAGTAGACGATCTGCATATGCAGTGATTTTTAACATCCATTGTTTCATCGGACGACGCTCAACAGGATGTCCACCGCGCTCACTCTTACCGTCGATAACTTCTTCGTTCGCAAGTACTGTACCAAGTGCTGGGCACCAGTTTACAGGTATTTCATCTACGTAAGCTAATCCTTTTTCAAATAGCTGTAAGAAGATCCATTGTGTCCATTTGTAGTAGTTTGGATCTGTTGTATTTACTTCACGGTCCCAATCATAAGAGAAGCCAAGTGCTTTAATTTGGTTACGGAACGTGTTAATGTTTTTCTCTGTAAATTCTGCTGGGCTATTTCCAGTATCAAGTGCATATTGCTCTGCTGGAAGACCGAATGCATCCCATCCCATTGGATGAAGAACGTTATATCCTTGCATACGTTTCATACGAGATAAAATATCCGTTGCTGTATATCCTTCTGGATGTCCTACGTGTAGCCCAGCTCCTGATGGATATGGGAACATATCTAGTGCATAAAATTTTGGTTTTTCTGTCTCATCTGGCGTGCGGAATGTTTTATTCTCTTCCCAATACGCTTGCCACTTCTTCTCAATTTCTTGATGATTAAAGCTCATGAGATATCCTCCATTCAAATTGTATTTATTTTCACCGCCTAAAATACAAAAAACCTCTCATCCCTAGAAAGGGACGAGAGGTTATAGATTCCCGCGGTACCACCCTAAATTAATGTAATAAAGGATGTTCAAAACGTTCGGTAAAGATAGCTGTCGCATTTCTTTATCTTCCTTTTGAACAAGCACTAATATATACATTCGCTTAGATCCGTAACGTGGATAGACGGCAATTGCTACTTTGGTTCACAACTGCAACTCAAAGGCGAGTTCATAACGAAACGTGGATTGACTTGCACCAACCGTCAACTCTCTAAACCAGCTTCTATTACTACTACTCCTTCTCACTGTTATTACAAGTATGAGTTAATTTAAATATATTCTAAAACATGTTACATGTTCCGTCAAACTAAACTGCAATTTTTTCTTCTACTGTTTCTTCCACTTTCACTCGTTTATCATAAATGCTCGTTGCGATAAGCGCTACTACAAGCATTACCATGATTGCTATAAACAATACTTCCATATTGTATAAGTCAACAATTGCTCCGCCAACAACTGGGCCAAACATTTTCCCAACAGTCGCTGCGCTATTTACAACACCTTGATAAAAACCGAGCTTATCATTTGGTGCAAGGATATTCGCAATCGTTGGAACAGCTGGCCAAACAAATAATTCACCAATTGTTAATGTCACCATCGCGACAAGGAACATGGTAAATTGCTGTGCTTGACTAAGTACAATAAATGACACTGCAAAAATGCCGATTCCGATCATAATTTGTTGTTTCAAAGAACGCTTCATCGCACGAATAATCGTACTTACTAATGGCTGCGCACAAACAATCATCGCCCCGTTTATCGTCCATAACAGGCTGTAATGACGAAGGCTAATATTTAATTCCTGCATATGTGTCGCAATCGCACCTTGCCATTGTACATATGTAACCCAGCATAAAGCATATGCTACACATACAATAAGAAGTGCCTTGAATCCTGGTGTAAGTGACCAACCTTTTTTCTTTCCTTCTTTTACTTCTACACTCTTATCTTTCTGATCTTCCATACCACGGAATCCGATAAAAGCAATTAAGAAGAAAATAAAGTATAAAATAAAGTTCGCTAAGAAAATATAATCAAAACGATAAGAAGCAACTAAACCACCGCACGCTGTACCAACAGCGATTCCAACGTTTTGTCCAACATACATCGCATTAAATGCTCTCCGTCCGCCTTCTGGCCAAATCGTACCAACCATCGCATACATCGATGGAAAGACCATACCAGAACCGAATCCAATTAACGCAAGCCACACAACATATAATGGCCAACCATGGAAGAATACAAGACCTAAAATCGCTAATAGTGTAATCACAATTCCTACTAAAATCGACTTATATCCGCCCCATTTATCAAATAAAACACCGCCGAGTAAGTTACCAATTACTCCTGTTAACGAGTTAATCATTAATACCATTCCGGCCACAGATAACGATTTTCCTAAATGATCATGTAAATAAATTGTATTAAATGGCCATAAAAAAGAAGCACCCGTGACATTAATAATCATCCCAGCTACTAATAGCCATACTTTCCTTGGCATAGTTTCCCCTCCTATTCTGTTTTTTTCGTTCTATACATAACAGTAAAATTGTAGTCGTTTTTAAATAGGAAGGCAACTGATTAATAGTTGGTGAAATTCAGATAATGATATTTAAATGAAAAAGAAAAAATACCGAGCACCCTCTGCTCGGTATTTTCTAACTCTTAGTCCTCTTTCGGAAGAACAATTCCTTTATACAATTGAACTGTAATGAAGTAGTAAATTGTGTAAATGACCACGAAAATTACAATTGGTAACCAAATACGGAAATACGGGTCAATTAAGATAAATCCGAAAATATTCATACCAACTAACACGTGAGCAATACCGACAATCGCTGGGAATAAGAATACTAAGAATAATTCTTTATAGATAGACTTCGTTAATAATTCACGGCGAACACCGATTTTACGAAGCATTTGGTAACGTGTAATATCGCTTGATGCACCCGATAGAATTTTAAACATTAAACAACTTGCCATCATTGCTAAGAAAGCAATTCCTAGGAAGAGCCCCATAAATACTGTTCCACTAGCGATGCCGTAAAATCCAGTATAAAACTGGTTCTTACTTTGCAAGGAATTTTCTTTTACATTTTTATATTTAACTAGCTGCAACTCGTCAATTTTTTTCCACTCTTTTTTATATGTTAAGAAATCATCTACTTTTCCAAGTAATGCAACGCCCTCTTTACCTTGCAAACCATCATACATTTTTTGGTCTACAATTTTAATTGTTTGATTAGGGGATACATAAATTGGATGAATCGTGCTTAATGCCTGATCCCACTCCTTTGGAATCACATTATCAGATTTTTCTTGACCGGAACTCGAAATCGCACCTACTGGCAGTTCTTCAGAAACTCGTTTCACTTTACCAATATCTTTCATTCCTTTAAAATCTTTTAAATCTTGTATTAAAGGACGATTTTTCTCTAAATCTTCTTTTAAATAATAGACATATTTATCGTCTGTTTTGTAACGATATTCACTTTTCTCTTTAAATGTAATACCATCTAAAATTTTCTTCTCTTCGGCTGTTGGATTATGAATCGCAACATCATAAATTGCCAAACCATCGACAGTAAGCATAACGTTATTTTTGAACGCCATACCGCCTGAAATCGCACCCGCTCCAAGCGCCACTAACATCGCTACTGTAGCTAGTACTTTTGTTAAGCTATTGATGCGGAAATTTAACTGTGCAAATGTAAAAGCATTAAGTCCTTTTTCAGTACGCTTTTTATTACTCTTTAGCTTTTTAATAATAAGCGGAAGGAATGTTCCAAATAACATGTAAGTTCCGGACGTTACAGTGATTAATGCAATAATAACCCCCATTTGCGCCAACTTACCCATGTAAATCATAGAAGCATAGCCGATTGCTAATAGAATAATTCCAACGAATGCAGCTATAACAGTCTTTACTCCTGCTTTAGAAACACGATCCGTTTTAGAATCAGCATGAACCAGTTGTAGAACCGTAATACGTGATAATTTGATACTATTCATAATTGCTGATAAAACAAATAGTACTAAGAAGAAAATACATGTAACAAGCATAGATGGAACATAAAATGCATGATAGCCACCTGCAGTAAATTCAAGCTGTTGCATAAGTAGTTTACCAATTCCTTGCGCGAGCCCTACACCGACTGCAATACCAACTACAAGAGATGCTGCTCCTAATACAATTGTTTCAATAAACATAAGCAGTGTCACCTTATGCTTTTTGGCTCCTAACATCATATACATACCAAATTCTTTTTGACGAAGTGATAGCAAGAAAGAATTAGCATATAAAATATAGAAGAATGTAATGATAGCTAATAGTACCGCACCAGCATGGAAGACGAATTGAATACTACTGATTACAGAATTCGCCTCAATAAACGCTTTATTCAATGCTAACGTTTGGAACATGTAAAAGATCGAAATTGACATTACAAGACCAACAAGTAAGACAATGTAATCTTTCAGCTTACTTTTCAGTCCTGACATAGAAAGCTTAAATAACATGTCTGAACCTCCTTTCTTATGCTTTTTGTGTGCCTAAGTCTGCAAGCACATCTAAAATTTCTTTATAGAACGCTTCGCGCGTACCACCGCGGTGAATTTCTTTGTATAACTCGCCGTCTTGAATGAATAAAATACGCTGACAGTAACTTGCGCTATATGGATCGTGGGTAACCATCATAATCGATACACCTTGTTCTTCATTTAAGTTTGTCATTGCATCTAAAAGGCTCGTTGCATTTTTAGAATCAAGCGCTCCTGTTGGCTCGTCTCCTAAAATGATCGCTGGCTCATGTACAAGCGCACGCGCTGCTGCTGAACGCTGTTTTTGTCCACCAGATACTTCAGATGGGTACTTTTGAAGTATTTCTGAAATTCCTAACATTTCAGCTACCTTTTCTACTTTCGGTCCAATCTTACGTGATGGAACGCCTTGCAAAGAAAGTGGCAGAGCAATATTTTCATAGATTGATAAGTTTTCTAATAAGTTAAAGTCTTGGAAGATGAATCCTAACTTTTGTGAGCGAAAATCAGATAGTTCTCCTTGCTTCATTTTTGTAATATCTGTACCTGCAATTTCAACAACGCCGCCCGTTGCTTTATCCAGTGTTGAAATTACATTTAGCAAAGTTGTTTTCCCTGAACCAGATGGCCCCATAATTCCAACAAATTCACCCTCTTGAATAGAGAATGATACACCTTTTAACGCATGTGATTGACTCTCACCTTTTTTACCGTACACTTTTTGAACGTTTTTTACGTCTACAACTGGTTTGTTCATATATATCCTCCTACAATTGTTTTTCCATTTCCTAGTTTGTACCATTTCTGCATCATCTACCATTGTTTAACATTACATTTACCTTACACTTTTGTAATATAAATGCTTATTTTTTATTTTTTTAGAACCATATCAATAGATTCATTCCATTCAATTTCATAGAAAAAATCACATTAAAAACGTGTTACCTTGCTAACATTTACATTCGGATATACATCGACATTCTTTATTTTCACAGTATTATTCATCTATATCCCTTCCCCTTCACATTTTCCTTATCATGCTTTTTATAAACAAAGCAATACATCCAAAAATTCAAATGTCCACCTATTAATATACCACATATTACCATACATAACGATAAAAAAATTCGGAATATTCGACAATTCGGATTATAATGTCACACAAAAAGCTGAGCCCATGTAAGCTCAGCTTTTCCTTTTATTGTTTTAACCTTTTAAAACGAATTCATTCCCTTCATTATCGTTAAATATAGAGAATGTACCCCAAGGCATTTTATTTGGCTCTTGTGTAAATTCTACCCCGTTCTTCTTCATTGTTTCATACGTTTCTGTCATATTTTCTGTTACGAACACGATTGATGCTTTTAGCTCATTTGCATTTGGCATCATTGTTTTGGGATAAATGACTAAGTGCGAACGTGTGCCTTTTGGTCCTACTTCAATCCAGCTTGCGTTTGGTCCCATTGGATCGTTACGATATACTTCAAATCCCGCTTTCTCTGTCCAAAACTCGAGCGCCTTTTGTTGATCATCTACGTAAACTGCTACTGTACCGATATGTGCAATCATTGTTTATTCCTTACTTGAATCTTAATTATAACGGAGAGACTCAAAAATACAAAAAGCTGCTCCATTTCTGAAGCAGTTTTTTCTCCAACATTATTTTTTTAAAGGCGTAACTGTCCAATACGTAATCACACGCCAAATTTATTCGAATGGCCCCATCTTGAAAAACTTCATCTAGATGACACTGAAAATAATTTAGATTGTATAAATTGCGATACATACATATAGAGTCTGCATATACATCAGGTTTCCTGTAAAATTAAACAAGCGACCTGGCTTACTCTGATTGCTTTGATTTTTGTGGTTGTCCTTTTTTACGATTACGCTGTTTTGCTTGTACCACTGGATCGAGTTCATTTGAGAACTCAGCGTTATGTCCATTTTGCGTTTTTTGCTCTGGGTTATTTTGATCTGAGCGCTTTGCCATTACATTCACTCCTTATTAGTGCGGTGTAATAATCATTTGGTGCTGTAATTGACGAACTGCCATACGTGCACGATTTAATTGCTCACGTTGTTCATCATTCGCATGTTGCTGCATAATTTGTAAATCGTTATAAGCTTGTTCTAATTGTAATTGTGCATCAGAATACTCCATTGTATTGTAATGCTCTTGTCTACTTCCGATATCTAATTGCTCTTTTGCATATTCTATAGCTTGCTCTGCTTGCGTAATGTATTCTTCAAGTGATTGACGCTCTGCCATGATGTAGCCTCCTTGCCTTTAGTTCTCCCTTAGTGTGTCCCTTCCATATCGACCTTATGAGTATGTTATAATGGATTTTGTTTCATTTTAGGCTTTAGGAGGGATATGTAATGAAGGTTCAAAACCCTTTTCCATATACAAATGACAATAAACGTTACCATACGTGGAATTATCACTTACGAAAAGAGTTCGGCGAAAAAATCTTTAAAGTTTCATTAGACGCTGGATTTGATTGCCCAAACCGTGATGGCACAGTCGCATACGGCGGATGCACATTTTGCAGCGCTGCTGGTTCTGGTGACTTTGCTGGCGATCGCCGCGATGATGTTGTAACGCAGTATCATGAAATGAAAGAAAAAATGCACTCGAAATGGAAAGATGGAAAGTGTATCGCTTATTTCCAAGCATACACCAATACGCATGCTCCATTAGAAATGCTAAAAGAAAAATTCGAACCGCTGTTGGCAGAAAAAGATGTTGTTGGTCTTTCAATCGCAACTCGTCCCGACTGTTTACCTGACGATGTCGTTGAATATTTAGCTGATTTAAATAAACGCACGTATCTTTGGGTTGAACTTGGACTGCAAACCGTTCATGAGCGCACTGCGAACCTCATTAACCGTGCTCATGATTATCCATCATATGTAGAAGGTGTAAACAAACTTCGTAAGCATGGCATTAAAGTATGCTCCCATATTATTAATGGGCTTCCGCTTGAAGACTACAACATGATGATGGAAACTGCACGTGAAGTCGCAACACTTGATGTACAAGGTATTAAAATTCACTTACTTCATTTATTAAAAGGAACACCAATGGTGAAGCAATATGAAAAAGGACAGTTAGAATTCCTTTCTCTTGAAGATTATGTCAGTCTTGTTGTGGACCAACTTGAAATCATTCCAGCAGATGTCATTGTGCACCGCATCACAGGTGACGGTCCACCTGACTTAATGATTGGTCCAATGTGGAGCTTAAATAAATGGGAAGTATTAAATTCCATCGATGCGGAATTTATACGCCGCGGAAGCTGGCAAGGAAAATATGCAAATGAGGTGAAACCCGTATGAAATTAGAACGTGTATTACCGTTTGCACGCACGCTTTTGCAAACAGCTGTCAAAGAAGGTGATTATGCTGTAGACGCAACACTTGGCAACGGTCACGATACTTGTTTTTTAGCGGAGATTGTTGGAGAACACGGGAAAGTATTCGGATTTGATATTCAGCGTAAAGCAATTGAAAGTTCGGCTACTCACCTAAAAGAAAGAGGACTTGAAGAACGAACTGTTCTCGTTCATGATAGCCACGATACTTTGTTATCTGTATTACCAGAAGAAGCAAAAGGCAAAGTAACCGGAGCCATTTTCAACTTAGGTTACCTTCCTGGCGGTGACAAGCATATCGTTACAAAACCAAATTCAACGATAGCTGCTATCGAACAATTATTAGAAGTCATGGCACCAGAAGGCATCATCGTCCTAGTCATTTATCATGGACATCCAGAAGGACAAGTCGAGCGCGATGCTGTCCTGCAATTCGCCGAAGAGCTGGATCAAAAACAAGCTCACGTACTTCGTTACGGCTTCATCAACCAACAAAATAACCCGCCATTTATTGTGGCGATTGAGAAACGCTAAATATATCGGCGATTCAACAAGAATCGTTATAAAAAACGTGCATGTGCTGCACGTTTTTTTATTGTTCCGAGAATAAAATATACCATATAATGGATGTGCGAAATCTATAAAGAAGGAGGCAATCATTTTGTTATTAGAACGAAAGGAAATACAAAAGACCTATGGCAAACAACTGCTACTAAAAGACATTCATTTATCTATTCCAAAAGGACAGGCGGTTGCCATTATCGGTGGCAATGGTACTGGAAAAAGTACTTTACTCAAAATGATTGCTTCCATTCGTCTCAAAAAAGAAATGCCGGAACTATTATGGGTTTTTCCGCCTATCAATAGTTTTCTGATGTTTGGACAATATGAACATCATTTGCTTGTTCACGTGCTTTGGCTTACTGCATGAGCACTTGCATATTCATTTGTTTTAATGAGTTTGTTTCTTTATCTTGTACGAAAAAGAAGGACCATGTAGACGAAAACAAGAATTTCTAAATTTAGATTATGAAATCAGGAGGATATACAACAATGATTGGAATACTAGCAGGAATGGGGCCGAAATCCACAGGCCCCTTCGTTGATACAGTAGTTGAGCAATGCCAAAAAGTATACGGTGCGAAACATGATATGGATTTTCCTCATATGATGATTTATTCCTGTCCAACACCTTTTTATATGGATAAACCTATCGATCATAAAGCTATGGAAAATGCTATTATAAATGGCGCACAAAAACTTGAAAACACAGGTGTCGATTTTATTGCCATGCCTTGTAATACAGCGCACTTATATTTTTATGAATTACAAAATTTAATTTCAGTTCCCATTTTAAATATGGTGGATGAGACGATAAAAGAAATACCCGATCACGTAAGGAAAGTAGCTCTCTTAGCAACCGATGCGACTGTTCAATCCGGTATATATCAAGATGGGATTGCAAAACGTGGTATGGACTATATACATAAAAATAGCTGGCAAACGGCTATCACTCAAATTATCTCAAACATAAAAATAGGAGACTTGCCTGACGCAACTAAATCATGGCGTACACTTTGCATAGAATTAGCTGAAACGGTAGATGGAGTTATTATAGCTTGTACAGATTTAAACGTTGTATTAAACACCGGAGCACACAGCCTTTATTTAGTGGATTCATCAGCTTGCCTTGCGAAGGCAGTGGTGAATGAATACTTGTCCAACAAAAAAGTATAGAAGGAGAATTCCATGCAAATAGAAAACATCCCTTTTGAAATGGGCTATACATTCGATGAAAATCTCCGCGAAAAACCACTATCCCTTGCTGAAATGAAGCAAGGGATTACATTTTTAAAAACAAATTTAGCTCATTCAGATATATCATATGCGAAGCAATGCGGTTTAATCGGTGTTTACGACCGAATCGTAGGAAACCTTTCTGAGAGCAAATACTACTTACAAAAGGCCATAGAAAGATATGAAGCCTTACAACATACGCAAGGAATTTTTATTAACAAACTTCGCCTTGCTCATGTATATCATTGGGAAAGTGACTTTGAAAAAGCAAATGAAATCTTTGCTGAACTCTTTCATATGTTGCACCAAAATGATTTAACAAATTACGAAGATTTTCTCTATCAACATTACGGAAAAAGTAAACTAGATGAAGGAGATCTGAATGTAGCTTTACCTTACTTTCAAAAAGCACTCCAAATTCGAATGAAAAAAGGAAATGAAGAACTTATTCGCTCGACAGAACTATGTATCCAACATTGTTCTTCGCGCCTATAAATATATCAATCCCTCGACAGAAATCGCTAAAAAGACGTGCGCATGCTGCACGTCTTTTTTATATGCCCCTAAAACTTTTAACATTTTTCACAATTCTTTCAAAGTAATCACACTTTATCCCGATATATTAAATGAGCATTCATTTTATAAAAGGTTGGACGGGGGATTTAAAATATGAAAAAGAATCGATCGCTTCATTATATTTTCTGGAGGTGGCATTTTTACGCCGGTCTCTTCATAGCACCACTACTCATTACTTTATCACTCAGTGGCATTGGTTATTTGTTTCGAGAGGAAGTTGAGAATTTCATCTATAAAGATTTATATTTTGGAAATAGTAGGCAAACAGAATCTCTTTCTATGTCTGAATCCATTTCAACAACAGAAAAGAAATATCCTCACTATAACGTGACGAAAATTAGCTATTTTAAAGATGATCATAATACAAGACTCACAATGGCAAATGAATATACGGGTGATCAGAAGTATGTTTACTTAGATAAACATAACCAAATTGTTGGGGATCAAAATGCTGATGCAACGTTTGCAAATATTATGCGAGAATTACATAGCTCTCTTCTAGTAGGCGGTACCGTTGTAAACTACTTAGTCGAACTAGCCGCTTGCTGGACGATTTTTTTAATTGTTACTGGTTTATATATGAGTATAAAACGCTTCAAGAAACCCCCAGTATCAAACGCTAGAGAGAGATCCAAACGACTTCATAGCATAATCGGTATTGTATTTACAATTCCACTCGTTCTCTTAGTACTAACAGGATTACCTTGGTCTGCTTTCATGGGAAAACAAATTTATAACATAGCAACTTCCAATGAATCACTAGGATATCCGAAATTATATATGGCTCCTCCAGAGTCTAAGTTTAAAGAGTTACCGTGGGCGACTAGACAAGAAACACCGCCACAATCAGATTCAAACGAACAGACAGCTCTTTCAATTGATGAGTTAGAGAAATCGATTCAAATTGAAAAACCATATGTCATTTCATTACCAAATGAGCCAAAAGGAGTATTCACTATTTCAAAATCTAGCGGTTCTGGTATTACAGGAATGCACGTATCACCAAATGAAGAGATTACTGCTTATTTTGATCAATATAGCGGCACTCTCATTTCAAAAATTGACTATCGTGATTATGGCTTATTTGCACAGTGGTTTTCTTATGGTATCCCCCTTCATGAAGGACATTTATTTGGATGGCCAAACAAAATACTATGCTTACTTACAACCTTGTCCTTACTATTCCTCATTTATTTCGGTGTTAAAATGTGGCTAGCAAGAAAGCCACAAGGTAAGGTGGGAGCACCATCAAAACAAAAGGATAAAAAAAGCATATTTGCCTTTATACTTATTATGATTTTATTAGGAATTGTCATGCCTTTATTCGGTTTATCTGTTCTTATTATTTTTGTAGTTGAGTTTTTACTATATCTATTCTCTAAAATACGGGTAAAAAAAGTATAGAAAAAAGCATTTGTACAATTCATCTTGTACAAATGCTTTTTATTTATGACCAATTTTTTCTTTCTCTCACGAATTAAAAAAAGAACATCATCAAAAATCAACATAGAAAAAGACGTGCACCAAATGCACATCTTTTTCTATTTCTATCACTGCGCCATTTTCTTTCGGTACATCTTCCCGTTCCAATAGAAGAATCGTGAAGTGAATCCACCATATTTCACGATGCGCCGTGCCATTTGCTGCATATTCTTTTGCTCTGATACCTTTTGATCAGATAAATAAATCCCAAGGAGACCGCGGCTAATAAGGCGATGAAACTTCGCATGTGGTAAGCCACCAATATTTCTTTCTGCTTCTTCCACAAAATGCTTCATTCGCTCTAATACGACTTGTTCATTTTCATAATAACTACAGAAATTTAAGTCCCCGCCAAGTCGGTCTTCTTCTTGATCAATAAAGTAATCAAGCAAAATATGGAGCCCTTGTACGTACGGGAAATAACCTTGCTTAATCTTTGCAATATCTTCATCAAGTAATTCATCATGAAACGCATACGCCACGAGACAAAAGATTCCAAGTGTTGATCCTGCACATGCCGAAAATTCAAACCAGCTCATTGGCGGTACATTTTCCTTATGAGCCTCAAACCATGTTTGTAAGCGCGGTTCTCTTTCTTCTAGTTTCACATGCTTATGAATTTGTAAATCACAATAATAACAAGCAAGTTCGTGAAGAATCGGAGCGATTTTATCATAGTGCTTCGTTTTCTTTAAAACATCTTGGCATGTTGCAACAAGCTCATCTAAATAACCACCATCATCTTGATCATCTCGATAACGATAGTAATTGCTTCCTTCACTCTCTGGTGTTAATGCAGTCAGCATTGATTCATGCAGTGCAGCAAAATCATTCGGATCAAGCGATGTACTACGATCACATAAATTATCTAAGTAATCACTAATCGTCTGATACGCCACAATAAAACGAATACATTCCTCGCGTTGTTCATTTGCGAGCAGCGCTAAAATACCACCGCCTTCACAATGAAATGTTTTATGCTCAATACTTGCAATCGCTTGACTATGAAGTTCGTCATTTGGAATATGGTAGGCACGCTCTTTCCACATCGCTAGCTCATGGTGTACAACCGGAAACACATCACGGTATACTTTCGCCATGAGCGTTATGGGATTACTCGGTACGTTCACTTCTTCCTTCATCTCCTCTATTAAATGTACAAATAATTATTTATTTGTTTCTATTATGTTATTTACATGTATTTCAGTAAATGACTTGATATAGTTCAAAATCTCATCTTGCTCATACTCATTTAATAGCTCATGGTAACAATTTGACCATTCTTTATATGCCTTATCACTAATATTTAAGTTATCAAACCATTTACGGACACGTGTTTTATCTACAATTTTATCCTCACATGCCTGCATTAGCAAGAGCGGAACGTCTGGAAACTCATCTATTTTGTCATGAGCAATCTCAATAGATTTTATCAATTCACTATACCAACGAACCGATACCTTGCGCAAGAACAATGAATCATTTTCCATCGCATCGCGAACTTCTTTATTTCTCGTTGACATGTTTACTGTAAGTTTGGTGGGAAATTGAAGTTTTGGCGTGAGAATATTTAACACCTTTGAAACAGCTCGAAGCGGAGCAGCAGGTACAGCTAATACACCTAAGCATGGCGAGCTTAATATAATTCCATCTATATCGTCTCTCTTCGTTTCTTCCATCATTCGAATGACAATAAGACCGCCCATACTATGTCCAAATAAAAAAATAGGTAGCCGATACTTTCTTGCTTCTTTCACCCATAATTTTATTTCTTCTATGTATTCATCAAATGAGTCAATATGTCCTCTATTTCTTGAAGTTGTTCCATGAGCTGGAAGGTCTCCCATGACAACATGATACCCGAAATGATTCCACATTTCTGCTAGCGCCTCATAACGTCCGTGATATTCCATCGCACCGTGCACCATCACGATTACCGCTTTGGCTGCTTCCGCTTCATAATTCCACATACGAAACTCCTCCATTTCACTCTTTTCCTTAATTTGATACACTAAAACTAGTTTCTAGGAAAGGAAGGCTTTACATGATATATCCTTATAAAGATAAAAATCCAAAAATTGCGAGTAGTGCTTTTATCGCTGACTATGTTACGATTACAGGCGATGTCACAATTGGTGAAGAATCAAGCATTTGGTTTAATACAGTCATTCGTGGTGATGTGTCTAAGGTAATAATTGGAGACCGCGTAAATGTACAAGATCAATGTACACTTCATCAAAGTCCACAGTACCCTCTTCTTTTAGAAGATGATGTAACAGTTGGACATCAAGTTATTTTACATAGCTGTACCTTAAAAAAAGACTCTTTAATCGGGATGGGATCTATTATTTTAGACGGTGCTGAAATTGGTGAAGGTGCATTCATCGGTGCTGGTAGTTTAGTTTCACAAGGAAAGAAAATTCCACCTAATACACTGGCTTTCGGTCGTCCGGCAAAAGTCATTCGCGAATTAACAGATGAAGATCACAAAGATATGGAACGCATTCGCAAACAATATGTTGAAAAAGGACAGTACTATAAGTCACTGCAAAAATAGTCTCTACTTGCTGCCACCACGATGGCAGCTTTTTTCGTTAAAACTCTAACGTTTTCTTTACAAAATCTTATTATTCCCTCAATAAAATCTTATTAAAATAGAAGATATAATCTCAATATATATGTAAATGAGGGGGAGAGATTTCATGAAAGCTAAATCCGGCAGCTCCTTATATAAAATAGAATGTTACATTTTTAAAGGAATTAACCGTTACTTTGATCAAAAAACATTAAATATCTTTTTCCGTACCATTACACATATCGGTGGTGCAATCTTTTCCATCTCGCTCACGTTATGCTTTCTTATATTTTCACAGGGTCCTCTGCACGATGCAGCAATTACAGCAGCTCTTTCATTAACAATTAGTCATATTCCTGTGCAAATATTAAAAAGGTGGTATCCACGCAAACGGCCTTATTTAACAATTCAAGATGCAAAATATCCATCGCATCCATTAAAAGATCATTCTTTTCCGTCAGGTCATACAACAGCTATTTTTTCGGTAGTTGTTCCATTTATTTGTTATGATCCAAACTTATTAGTCGTTTTACTTCTATTAGCAATTATTGTAGGAATTTCCCGCATCTATCTCGGGCTTCATTATCCATCAGATGTATTTGTAGGTATGTGCCTTGGCACATGTTCTGGCATCATCTCTTTTTATCAATTCATTCCATTTTTCATGTAAAGGAGAGATTGGATGAGAGTCGCCATATTTACTGATACATTTACACCGCAAGTAAATGGCGTGGCAAAAACACTAGATCGTTTGACCCTTTATTTTCAAAAACAAAATATTGCTTACTCCGTATTCGCACCGCAGCATACAGCAGAAGATGATTTCGTAGCCAATGTGAATAAAATGAGAAGTATTCCGCTAAAAATACTGTATCCAGAATGTCGATTCGCTTTTCCAACTCCGCGTATTAAGCGGGAACTTCTTAACTTTCAGCCGGATATCATTCATGTCGCTACTCCTTTTAACATGGGGCTATGCGGCATGTATTACGCGAAAAAATTAAATATCCCTCTTGTCGGTTCTTATCACACTGACTTTGATTCCTACTTGCAATATTATAAAATTGAATTTTTCTCCAATATGTTATGGAATTATTTAAAGTGGTTTCACAGTAGTATGCAAAAAAACTTTGTCCCTTCTCCTGAAACATTACAGCAATTAACTCAAAAGGGATTTCGAAATTTATATATATGGGGGCGCGGCGTAGATTGTTCCCTCTTCCATCAGGCTTACAATAAAGACCTATTCCGAAAAAAATATAATATTACTGCTCCATACATTCTTTCCTATATCGGACGCATTGCCCCTGAAAAAGATATCGAAACACTGCGTACACTGATTCACACAACAATAAAAGAACGAAAAGATAATATTCATTGGCTCATTGCAGGAGATGGTCCCCTTGCTGAAGAATTACGTGAAACTTTACCAGCAAACGTTACGTTTACTGGATATTTACAAGAAGAAAATTTAGCAGAAGCTTATGCATGCTCCGATCTCATGGTATTTCCATCGGCCACAGAAACGTTTGGCAATGTCGTTCTTGAATCGCTCGCATGTGGTACACCAGTCGTTGGTGCGAATTCTGGCGGGGTAAAAAATATTATTACAGATGGAAAAACAGGTTTTCTTTGCGAGCCCAAAAATTCGAACTCATTTTTATCATCTATTTATCAGTTGTTAAATAACGAAGAAATGCGTAAACAGATGGGCATAGCCGCTAGATTCTACGCCACTACACAAAGCTGGGATGAAATTTTTCATGGTTTATACATGCAATATGAAGAGGTGCTTCACCAAAATAATACCGAACTACTTGCGTAATAAAAAAATTGACCTCAAAACATATAGCAATGAACTCATCCATCGTATTCATAAAGAGCAAAAAGGTATGACTCTATAACGTCATACCTTTTTGTTCTTTTTCTCATTCAGTAACCGCGCATATTCCTCTTTTGTATTTACATTCACAAATAATTCTTTCGCTACATTCCATTCCTCTTCCATCACATATTTTACGTTGCACTGTGATAAAAGTTGTCCCATACTTCGTTTTTCTTCATTTAGTAATACGCATATTTTTTCTTTTACACGATAATGATACGCTGCTAATAACGGCTGCTTTCTTCCATCAATAACCGGAACAATTGCCTCATATTCACCACTTATTTGTCCTACTAATGCTGTAATCCACTCATTTGAAAGGTTCGGTGCATCACAAGGCGAAACGATATACCACTCCGTCTCTATATGCTCCATCCCCGATACAATTCCAGCAAGCGGTCCATCTCCTTTATAGGGAGGAATATCTTCTATAACAGGAACGTCTACTAAGGTAACAATTCTTTCTTTTATATCAGGATGACTAATCACAACTACATCTTGTATAGTATCCCGCATCATTTGAACAATCTGTTCGATAAAAGTATGTCCTTGCCAGCTTGCCAATGCTTTCGGCTCACCAAATCGTCTCGACATACCACCAGCTAATACAATCCCAGCGAGCTTTTTCATTGACGATGCAGCTCAAATGTAATGTGTCCTAACTCTGGTAAAATTAATTTATTCATCGCAAGGCGAACTGCCCCGCTAGAACCTGGCATCGAAAAGACAACTTTTCTTCCAATTGTTCCGCCAATTGCTCTACTTAGCATTGCAGCGCTGCCGATATCTTCTAAATAACTAATCATCCGAAACAATTCACCAAATCCAACAATTTCTTTATCTAATAATGCCGAAACCGCCTCAATCGTAACATCACGCTTTGTAATACCAGTTCCTCCATTTGTTAAGACAACATCAACATCTTCTTGATGATATCCACTTAATACAGCTTGCCTAATACTTTCTTTATCATCTTTTACAATTTTATAAGCGGTTACTATATGACCCGCTTCTAATAATAATTCTTTTAACAACTTACCACTCTTATCCGTCTCTTCTGTACGTGTATCAGAGATTGTAATAATTTTACAACGAACCTCTGTGGGTGCTTGTTTTTTATGTTCTATTACGCTCATTTTTATTCGCTCCTTCTTATGAACTACTCATAATTTTATCATATCGTATAGAAACTTTATTACATATGAAATACATCACATATCCACAATTATCTATTACATAACCAAAACATCATGATACAATATAAGTATATATAACCATAAAAAGGGAGTTTATCTATATCTCTTTATAATCTTAAACAATCTGTCCCATGAATTCCTTTTCTTATAATCCTAATTCCCTTCCAATTCATTACCTATAGATTAGATATCAATTTTCTAAAATGATACATATTCATGCTAGACGACTCTATTCGCTATTATCGAGAACCGTGGTTCCTCTTGCTTTATTTTATTTCAATGGCTTAGAAATCGCACGAAATAACCAGATACATACTAAATAAATTTTCATAATTAGGAGGTTCATTCATGGAACTTTATCAAAAACTCACAACGGTATTTATCCTTCTATTTGTCGCTTCCATCAGTGCTGGGATGGCATTAAAGGATGCTGTTCCATATTCAGCAATTGGCGGCTGGGGATTTGCGACACTCTTTTTACTATGCAGTGCATTTTGTGCTGGAAAAGCGCGTCAAAAGAAAGGATGATGACCATTGTTTCGCAAAAAACCTACAATTTGCAGATCATGCGGAAAAGAGATTCAAACATATGAAAAAGCATGGATTCATATGCCGTTCCCTCCAAGCGGGATGACGAATATGAAAAAATATATTGAGCTTGATGGAGAAGTATATTGTGGTTCGTGTGTTGGAGTATTCACAAAACAAAATAATGAGGTGAAATAGGAGGTATACCGAATTGTTCGAATCAAATCGAATTCGCTTACGAAAGTTTTCAGAAGACGATATTCCCATCTATCATCTTTGGCGGAACGATATAGAAGTTATGAATACCACTATCCTTAATCTTGATGTCCATTCCGTTCAAGAAACAGAAGCGTTTTGCAAACAAATCATCCACTCTCCCACTTCTAAAAGTTATATCATTGAACAAAAAGATAGTCATCTTCCCATTGGTCTCACTTCTTTAATTAACATCGATCCACACAATCGGAATGCGGAATGTATTATTGATATCGGTAAAAAGAATTGCTGGGGACAAGGATACGGGAAAGAAGCCTTAACAGTGTTATTAAATTATGCCTTTTTAGAATTGAACTTACATCGTGTATCCTTACGTGTATTTTCATTTAATGATAAAGCCATTTCTCTCTATAAAAAGCTCGGCTTTCAACATGAAGGTACCTGTAAAGAAGCTGTATTCCGAAATGGGAAATGGCATGATATTGAAATGTTTGCCTTGCTGCAGAACAACTACAAGTAATGTGAAATTTTCATCAGTGAAGAATGTAAAACAACTACTTTTTAAGGTGGTAAATAAATAAAAAAGTAATCCTTACTATACTAATCATCTGTGTATACTGCTTTCCGTTCGTATATTTTTCCATGTATAAAGATTTCACTGATCGTTCTATGATTGGTTATTTCATTATGTTGCTTGTAACTTCACTACTTGCTTTTTGTTGTAAATGCTTGAATACTACAGCCACTTTTATAATAGGCAATATATTATCTGCAATAATCTCATATTATTTTATCCATGTAACAAGTGATGAATATTTTGGGGGATATTTTAAACCATTAACACCCATCCAATTATTGACAGTAGTTAACTTCCTAAATTTGATTCCACAATTATGTGCAATCAAATTAGCCAATATATATTTGAATAAAGTTCAAGATTAACTTTACCCAAATGTGTGTTAACATGCCTAAAAAAAAGCTTCGCGCCTTCGCGCAAAGCTTTTTTCTTCTTATATTATAGACCAGCTTGCTCTTTTAAAGTTGCTGCTTTGTCTGTACGTTCCCATGAAAGCTCTACATCAGTACGTCCGAAGTGGCCGTAAGCTGCTGTTTGTTTGTAAATCGGGCGACGTAAGTCTAACATTTTGATGATACCAGCTGGGCGAAGATCGAAGTTGTTACGAACTAGTTCTACTAGTACTTCTTCAGATACTTTACCAGTGCCGAATGTATCAACTGAAATTGATACTGGTTGTGCCACGCCGATTGCGTATGCAAGTTGTACTTCTGCTTTTTCAGCAAGACCAGCTGCTACGATGTTTTTCGCAACATAACGAGCTGCGTATGCTGCAGAACGGTCAACTTTTGTTGCATCTTTACCAGAGAATGCACCGCCGCCGTGACGAGCGTATCCGCCGTAAGTATCAACGATAATTTTGCGTCCTGTTAAACCAGCATCCCCTTGTGGTCCACCGATTACGAAGCGGCCTGTTGGGTTAATGAAGAATTTCGTTTCCTCATCCATTAATTCTGCTGGTACTACAGCTTTGATTACATGCTCTTTTAAGTCGCGATCGATTTGTTCCCATGTAGCTTCTGGATGATGCTGTGTAGAGATTACAATTGTATCGATGCGTACTGGTTTACCATTTTCATCATACTCAACTGTAACTTGCGTTTTACCGTCTGGACGTAAATATTCTAATGTTTCATCTTTACGAACTTCCGTTAAACGACGAGCTAATTTGTGAGCAAGCGAGATTGGAAGTGGCATTAATTCTTTTGTTTCATTACATGCGAAACCAAACATTAAACCTTGGTCCCCTGCACCAATTGCCTCAATCTCAGCGTCAGTCATTTGACCTTCACGTGCTTCTAACGCTTGGTCAACACCCATAGCGATGTCAGCAGATTGCTCATCGATAGATGTTAAAACTGCACAAGTTTCTGCATCGAATCCGTATTTTGCACGAGTGTAACCGATACCTTGAATTGTTTCACGAACGATTTTTGGAATATCTACATAAGTAGAAGTCGTAATTTCCCCCGCTACCAATACTAAACCAGTTGTTACTGTTGTTTCACAAGCTACACGTGCATTTGCGTCTTTTGCTAAGATCGCGTCTAAAATTGAATCAGAAATTTGGTCACAAATTTTATCTGGATGTCCTTCAGTTACAGACTCAGATGTGAACAGATGACGTTGTTTTGTCATGTGGTAAACCTCCCTACAGTAATCGTATATATTGTACGGAACTCATCCTTAATTTGCCACAAACTGCGACATTCATTTATTCTCCCACACAAGTATAAAGAAAAACCTTTCCTATATAGAGGAAAGGTTTGATTTGCTACTTGCATACTGCTTTTTGCCCTTCGCTCTTATCGTTCGAGACCGTTCGCCTCGCACAGGTTTTAGCACCTATTCACTTGTTTATTACCGTTACAAGTGAGGTTGCTGGGCTTCATCGGGCCTGTCCCTCCGCCAGCTCGGGATAAGAGAGTATCCGTCCCAACCTATACTAAAGAAATGATATTCATTTGTCAATTAATATTCACATATTCCTACAAGTTTTTCGCATTATTTGTTGGACGAAATATAAATAGGAAAATAATACATTCGCACAAACAAAAATAAATAAATAGTATACATTATTTATATGATTGTGTTATACTCTTGATGGGGATTACGAGAAATATTTCATTAAAATGAAAAGGATGGTATATAAATATGAGTACTGTGAATGTCCAAATTGGATTACACGAATTACTGAACGGAAGCAATGCACAGGTTCAATTAAGCGTTCCACAATTAGTGGAAAAAGTACTAATGAGAAATGAAGGAAAATTAACTTCTACTGGTGCCGTCTCTGCTTCTACAGGAAAATATACAGGACGTTCTCCTAAAGATAAATTTATTGTGAAAGAAGCGTCGGTTGCCGATAAGATTGCTTGGGGACCTGTAAATCAACCGATTTCTGAAGAACATTTTAATAAATTATATACAAAAGTATTAGAATACTTAAAGGAAAAAGAAGAATTATTCGTATTTAAAGGATTCGCTGGTGCTGATCGTAACTATCGTCTTCCATTACAAGTTGTTAACGAATATGCATGGCACAATTTATTTGTACATCAATTATTTATTCGTCCAACTGAAGAAGAATTAACAAATCATGAAGCTGAGTTCACAATTGTTTCTGCACCAAGCTTTAAAGCAGATCCAGAGATCGACGGTACAAACTCTGAAGCATTCATCATGGTTTCATTTGAAAAACGCATCGTATTAATCGGTGGTACGGAATACGCTGGAGAAATGAAAAAGTCAATCTTCTCTATTATGAACTTCTTACTTCCAGAACAAGATATTTTATCTATGCACTGCTCTGCAAACGTAGGTGAAGAAGGCGATGTCGCTTTATTCTTCGGTTTATCTGGAACAGGTAAAACAACATTATCTGCTGACCCACACCGTAAATTAATTGGTGATGATGAGCACGGTTGGTCTGATAACGGTGTATTCAATATTGAAGGCGGTTGCTACGCAAAATGTATTAACCTTTCTCATGAAAAAGAGCCGCAAATTTTTGATGCCATTACATTCGGATCTGTACTTGAGAACGTTGTAATTGATGATCAAACACGCGTTGCAGATTACAATGATACTACATTAACAGAAAATACACGTGCTGCATACCCAATTGATGCGATTGATAATATCGTCGTACCAAGTGTTGCTGGACATCCAAATACAATTATTTTCTTAACTGCTGATGCATCTGGGGTATTACCTCCAATCAGTAAATTAAATAAAGAGCAAGCTATGTACCATTTCTTAAGCGGTTACACTAGCAAACTAGCTGGAACAGAGCGCGGCGTAACATCTCCGCAAGCGACATTCTCAACTTGCTTCGGTTCTCCATTCTTACCACTTGATGCATCTCGCTATGCTGAAATGCTTGGTGAGAAGATCGAGAAACATGATGCAAAAGTATTCCTAGTAAACACTGGCTGGACTGGTGGCGAATACGGCGTTGGAAAACGTATGAACTTAGGTTACACTCGTGCAATGGTGCAAGCCGCATTAAACGGCGAGCTTGATAACGCTGAAACAGTGAAACATGACATCTTCGGTCTTGAAGTACCACTTCATGTACCAGGTGTACCTGATGAAGTATTAATGCCTGAACAAACATGGGCTGATAAATCTGCTTACAAAGCAAAAGCAATCGAACTTGCAGGTAAATTCAAAGAAAACTTCAAGAAGTTCGAGAACGTTTCTGAAAACATGATCAAATTAGGCGGTCCAATCGCTTAATTTAACCTTTACTGTTTGAATACCCCTTTACTCATATGAATAAGTATGTTGTAGCCTAAAAAGTGCGCGTACTCACCGACAAAACCCATGCGGCTTAATAGGTTACACATACTTACAATAAAAAAGAAGCTTACGATAAAAACGTAAGCTTCTTTCTATATATATTTTGATTTCCCAACATATAAATCGCGGCTTCGAAAACAAAAACAGATTCCCCACTCACTTTCTCCTTTTGTTTTCACGCGGCATGAGGTGAAAAAAGGCACTGACCGCTTCTATCCATGGACGGGGCCTCTCTTCTACCTAAAAGAAAAGGTTTTTGTATTTATTTCTTCGCATCCTTCATACTGTAATACCCTAAATTAATAACGATTAAAAAATAACCACCCATAATTCCAACAGCAAATGCCCACATGACCATATGGTGTTCAATCTCATACATAATAATCGCACCAAGTATCGCTGCTGCAAAGCGATTAATCATACCAAGTGTTGGTGCCTTACTCTTTTTTACAATACTATCTCCAAGCTTTTCAATACGTCTTCCTAAAATCCAAACACAATACATACTAACGAGTAAACCAATCCCCACACCTAAAAAGTGAGCAGAAAAAGGTGTCATCGCCCAACCTAATAGCATCGCGCCCAGCAAATAATACATTTGGATTTTAAATGACCTTAGTGACATACTAATCATGCAATTCTCCTTTATCATTATCATCTTATTTACATATCATCAGACTTTATCCCGCCTTAACGGGCAGGAAGTCCCCCACTGATTAAAGTTTCACTTTATCTGTTACATTCAAAGAAAAACAACATAACCACTACACTTATGTTGTTAAAATATTTTTCAGAAATAATATTATACAAGATTTCTAGCTTGGAAGTAGGATCATTTTGTGACGTTTTTGCAAACATTTTTTCATAGATTTATAAAAAAGTGATATCAATCTATAAGAATATGGATATGATGTATATATATCCGCTTTCATTTTCCAACATATAAAATCGCTGCCACGAAGCACCAAAAGTTACCTGCACTCTTTTCCTCTCTGTTCTAACTTGACATGGGGCAGGAAAGGACTCTGACCGCTACTACGCATAGCCGGATTCTCTCTCCCACCTAAAAAGAAAGGTTTTACGTCAGTTTTTCAATTTACATGCATGTAGTAAGTACACAAAAAAGGGGGCGTATAATGATTTATTTTTTAATGGCTCTCATTCACCTCATTATCCCTGCACTTATAGGACTCTCATTATATTGGTACACAAAAAAACATAGTATCTTCTATGCTGTCCTCGGTGTTCTTCTCTCCGGAGTTATTCTCATTGCACTGTTCCGCATACCTTTTCTCAACTTAATCCCACTTATTACTGCCATTTTGTTCCTCATATTTCTACCCAAAATAAAAAAATAGGAAAGCAGATCATGACTGATCTGTTTTCCTATTTTGATATATGTTCTGACGCGACAGGCTGCGTCCCAGGTTTTTCGGATTTCACAAACCATAAACCGAGAAAAATAACACACCCGCCAATTATTTGTTGTAATGAAATCTGTTCCTTCGCCCATACCGCTGCAAATACAACCGCAACAAGCGGTGTAATATACATATATACCATCGTATGAGAAGCTCCAATTTTTTGAACACCAATATACCACATAACTAAACCGAATACCGTTACAAAGAAAATAGAATATAATAGTGCAAACCATGTCATTCCTTGTTCAATTTGAAACGGCATCGAAAAAATATGCCATCCGCTTAGTATAACAAGAGGAATCGCTCCAACAACTGCTGACCATGCAGTCACACGAAGCGCTGAATATTTTTTAATAAGTGGTCCTGCTAACACTGGATATAGCCCCCAGCACATTGATGTAATCAGTCCAATTCCATTTCCGTAAAAAGACCCAACAAGCGAATGTCCAGCTAATAACACAAGCGCTGCACCGCTGCACGCTATGATAGAACCAACTAATTTTCGCTGGGAAAACTTCTCTTGCTTAAACAAGATTGCAAACATCGTTGTAAAAATAGGTGAAATAGAAATGAGTAAAGAAGCGTTCGTAGCGGATGTATATTTAATAGTTTCCATAAATAACGTTTGATACAATACGATACCGACAATACTCACAACAATGAGCCTTAGTATGTCCCTTCTCTCCATATACAATGACTTTTCAATATAAAATGTAAGTAGTAATAATAACGGTGCTGCTGCAATCATACGGAGCGCAGTAAACTCAACTGCTGAAAACTCCTCAAGTCCGTATTTCCCGATCGTATAATTTATCCCCCAAATGATAACAACATTTAAAAGTAATAATTCAATCCCCCATCTTCTCATGCGTAATCCCCTCCGCACAGATGATTATACAGAAAATTTAATTAAATGTACATTTTATGAACTGAAGAATTTCATAAGAAAAAGGAGCGTACAGTTTGCTCCTTTTTTCATAAGTTATACTCGAATATGGAGTTTCATATTCGGATTATAAAACTGATTCGGACTCTTCAATTGAAAATATCCACCTGATTCATGTAAATCAACAGTCAATTTATCATCCATAAAAACAAGCTTTGTGCGATCCGCAATAAACTGTAGTTTATTTGAATCAATATCTACATCACGTTCATCTTTCTCTGATACAGCCACCAAATCAATAATTCCACTCATCACACAGCCGCATCCTTCATTATCATAAAATAATTTTATAAACTTCGTTTCACTTGGAATCGTATCCATAATCTTTTTATATGCTGCATCTGTTACAGTAACGTACATATATTGTCCCTCCTACCTCAGTACATAATTCTTATATTGTACCATTCTTTTTATGAATTCTATCCATTTATTGTATACAGAAAATTAAGACTAATATAAAATGTATGTGATAAAGGAGGATGAATTATGCCAGCTTTACAAGAAATACAACAAGCACTTGATCATTTATTTCAAATTAAAAAATATGGAAAAGACGGTGCCTTCAGCCGCTTTATTCCAGCTGTATACGATCCAATTGATTTTCCTTGGCAACATTTTTTTGAAACAGACTTTGTAAATACCTTTAACGGACTTATGATAAAAGGGGCTGCAACTGTAAATAGCGTCTTTTTAGCAGTCTTCCCAACAGATGATGTTCTTGAAAAGTTCATCTTACAATCGAAACCAGGTGATTTACTTTTTATGCATCATCCTCTTGTGATGGAATGCGGTGATCCTCTTGGAAAATCCGGACGAGGCTTTTTACCGATTCCAGCTCACTATTTACAAGGAATCAAAGATAAAGACCTTTCTATTTATACATGCCATGTTCCAATGGATCATCATCAAACATACGGAACAAGCATTGCGATTGCAAAAGCTCTAGAGGCCGATATAGTAGATGGTTTTGCTTATGATGGTAAAGATATACCATGTGGACTCATTTGCAAAATTCCTGAAACAACAACAAGAAAACTCGAAAACCAACTAAAAGAACTCTTTCACATTCCATATATAGACTTTGAAGGCAAACGACATGAATTTATCACAAAAATTGCAATTATCGCTGGATGCGGTGATAAAATAGATCTTCTTAAAGAAGCAGAAGAAAAGGGCGCTGAGGCGTATATTACAGGTGAAATTCATTGCCATATTGATAACGAATACGGCAAACATAAGTATTCATTAATTATGGACTATGTGAAAGAAACGAATATGTCACTTATCGGTGTGTCACACTCTGCTTCTGAATACTTAGTGAAGAAAACATTAATGCGTGATTGGTTTATAGAAAACTTTGATGTGGATGTTTTTTTACTTCCGCAAAAGAAATGGTGGTATTAAATGCGCATTCGAAAAATTTTTTTCATATTTCTCTTTCTTACCTGTTTTTTATTAGGTGCATGTAAAAATAACCCTGAAGACGAATTAAGAAAAACAGTGTGGGATCAATTATCTGAACATACGAAAGAAGAACTAAGTGATGGCTGGAAGCATGCTACAATTACAACTGAAACATTGCAAGCCGGAATATCTTCGGTCAAAGATTCCTCTTATATAGGAAAAGAGGTTTATCGTATTTCATTCCCATCTGATCGTTCTTACAAACTTGGAAATGTAGATGCATTTGTTGATATGAAAACAAAGAAAGTAATTGGATTTGGCCTACGAGATTAAAAAAGATTCGCTAATACTGCGGATCTTTTAGTTATCAGGAATAGATAATAAATCTAATAAGGTATATGTAACGATCAGTTTAAATAAAAAGAGAGGATCTGCTTCCCTCTCTTTCCCATTCATCAGTGAATTGGCAACGTAATTTCAACTGTAGTCCCTACTCCAACTTCACTCTCAAACTGTATCTTGCCTTGATGTTCTTCAATAATCTTATATGTAACCATTAATCCTAAACCAGTTCCATCATCCTTCGTTGTATAAAAAGCTTCGCTCAGTTTAGGCATTTTGTCTTTCGGTATGCCACATCCCTCATCCTTGATTCGAATTATCATTGCATCTTTTAATGTAACCTCAATGATAATTATTCCACCATCTTGCATAGATTCAATCGCATTTTTTATTAAATTTAAAAACACTTGTTTTAAACGTTTTTCATTACATATTATACTTGGTAACTCACCTTTATAAATGGTATGTATTTTAATTCCTCGTTCCGAAGCAGGCTGTCCCATAATTCTTACCACGTATGAAAGAATGTCTTTTATATTATGATTCCCGCATTCCATTGGCTTAGAATTTCCAAGCTCCACCAGTTCGGTGGCAATTGTATCGATTCTTTCGATTTCTTGCTCCATAATATCACAATAGGCTTTATCCTCAGGATACTTTTCTTTTTGTCCTCTAACAAAACCGTTCAACAGCATCAATGGATTACGCATTTTAAAACCGATAACTGTTGCCACCCTTCCAATTACAGCCATCTTCTCCGATTGTTGCAATTCCTTATGTGTCATTTCAATTGTGTGTATATAAGATTGGAATCTCAATAAAATAATCCATCCTATAATGGAAAACAAGCTACAAAGAACAATAGGAATGAGAACAATAAAAGAATTCACAATGAATCCCATTAAAACATACTTTATTATTGTCCCTCCCGTTACCAACCAAAAATAGCGTTTATTTACAAATAATGGTGCGAAAAGAAAGAAAAACCCTTCCACTATATTCCCTGCATCAAACTCTAAATCTGTTCCATAGTAAATGATAAAATTATGAATGAAATCTAATATATTATATCCTATGAAAATAATATATTTCACAGCATATGGATTCTGTCGCTTCGCCACATATATTCCCACAAACACCAATATAACCATGAGAATATACAACCATATCCCTAAACCCATTTCTAGAATTGGACCCCCATCTCCTCCCCCTTCTAGCTTAGGCATAATATAATAATATGCAACATCATAAATAAAAAAAGTTGTAAAGAATAAACTTAAAAACAGCTTTAACGTTCGAATCTCTTCCCTTGTTAATTTATAAACACTGTCCATGTAGTAACTCCTCTATTCACAATACACATACTTCGCGAATCTTGCCTTCTATATAAACCCATTTTGATTTTTTCAACATAAATTAGGTTTTCTGTCGATTTTTCAATTTGTATTTATATAAAGTGAAACTTCCATCACCCGTCGAGCTTTTGCGGGATAACTCCTTTTTTGATTTTTCACATATAAGCTGCTATGAAAAATAAAAGGTGACCTGCACTCGTTTTCTCTCTTTGTTTTCACTTGGCATGGGGCTGGAAAAGGATCTGACCGCTTCTATCCATGGCCGGATGCTCTCTCCCACCTAAAAAGAAAGGTTTTATGTCGGTTTTTCAATTTTCTTATATAGGTAAAATAATGTCTACTTTCGTTCCTACGTTTCTTTTACTCGTAATGTGTATTTTCCCATCATGTTCTTCAATAATCTTGCAAGCAACAGTAAGCCCTAAACCGATGCCATTTTTCTTTGTCGTATAAAAGGCTTCTGTTATACGCTGTAAATTCTCTTCCTGCACACCGCACCCATTATCTACAATACTTACTATTACACCATCTTCATTTCTTTTGTTTATATGTATTTGAAGTGTTCCGCCATGTTCCATCGCTTCAATTGCGTTCTTTATTATGTATAGAAATACTCCTTTTAATTTACGATGATCACAATCTATTTTTATTTGATCAGGTGCAACATCATAAATGAGATACAGCTGTTTCCTGTTGATTTCTGCACTCATTTCTTTCAACGCATTTGATACAATTTCTTCTATTAAATAACTACTGTAGGTAGAAGGTTTACAAGTTGCCATTACCATAAGCTCACTTATCATATTGTTTATATGCTCAATTTCATCAATCATATGTTCATACACTTTATCATCTACATATTTCTCTTTCTGCAATTGTGTAAATCCCCTTAACGATGAAAGTGGATTTTTAATTTCATGTCCAACAGATGCTGCCATTTTTCCAATAACTACGAGCTTTTCAGACTCTCGCTTTTCTATCATCACGTTGTTTACAGTAGAAAGGTACTGTAAAAATCGATTCAATAGGAGATACGTTACAAATAATAAAAGACTATACATAATCAATGGCATAAATGCCTTTTTTTCTCCTAAGACCAAAAATATACTATATTTTCCCATAATAATTAAAAATAAACACAACAAATATCGTTTACTCATAAAAATTGGTACAAATAAAATAAAAACAAATTCAATTGTATGCCCATCATCAAATGCTACTTTATTGTGAAGTGCATACCAATATAAGTTTAAAATTTCTGAACACATATAAGCTATTAAATATATATACTTAACACGATATGCCTGTTCCCTTTTCATCATATACATACTACATGCTATTAAGCAGGCTCCATACAAAAACGTTGGAACTTGAACCTCTAATCTTATTAGTGTTTCAGAATCTCCTAGCATAACAGAATAAACTGTTTCATATATAACCCATACAATATTCAATACCCATAAAAAGAGTCGAGCATTTTTCTTTTCTTCTTGAAATGAGATAAAGTTTTCTTTCACTTTAACACTTCCTCAAAAGCTATATACTTTCGCTATATTATTACTAACACTCATTATTATAATAAACGACAATAGTGTTTGACCAAAATAATATCAAATAATGTAGAAAAGTTTACCCCGACTTATCAATTTGATAAGTCACATAATTTTCAATAATATGTACTAAAAAACGCTATTATTTGTTATATACTGAACTTGTCAGGTTAACTGTAAAGAGAACTCCCCGTTCTTTGTGTTTGAGCCTACCCCGTTATTAAATATAAGTCAAAAAGAACTTGTAGCGTATCTACAAGTTCTTTTTTGATTTCAATCAATCTATTGCATCACACTTTGAAGTTATGTCAAAGTGTGATGCAAATCAAATTATTGATTCACCGCTTTTGCTACAAGCGCAGCATATGCTTCTGCACCTGTTTTCGTTAAATGTACGCCATCCGGCTCAAAATACGCCTTATTATCAGCACTTGCTGAATACCAATCGACTAACGTCACATTTTGGTACTCAGATGCGACTTCTTTTAATTTCTCATTCACTAATGATTCCCACGGACGTGGTACCCTCGTATTGATTAATATAATTTTACGTTCATTCCCAATCACTTTTATTAATGATACGAGTTGCTCTTTTGTAAAGGCACCATTTGTACCTAATCCAATAATGACATGATTCCCTAAATTCCCCTCATTCTTTAGCTGTTCCACCACAGGAATTGCTTTAGACAGTTGGCGACCAATTTTTGCATCAATCCTAATATTAGGAAATGAATTTTTCAAATACGGGGCGACGTCAATCATAATAGAATCACCTACAGCTGTAACTGTTTGAGGACCTTTAGGCTGCGCAGCAGCTTCTTGTTTTTCTTTATTTCGAGGTGGCTCATCAGCTGGTTTTTCCCTAACTGCCACTGGATGTTTCGGTTTTTCTTTTTGTTCCGTTTGTACTGCTTCCACCTTATCTTTTTGAGGATTATCCTTCGCTTTACTAGCTGTTGATAATCCAAAAACAGCGATCGTAGAAACGAATAGTGCGCATACTAAGGCTAGCTTACCACTTAATGCTAAGTTTTTTATTCCCCAATTCCTAGAGCGAATATTCTTCAATGCCCCTTGTCGGATTGGATTTTCAATAAACTTCCATGAAATTTGTGCAGCTACTATAATAAGTAAAAATTGAAGAATTGCTCTTGTAAGCGAAAACTCTCCAGCATTTACCTTCGGAGTCGTTAACGTGATAATCGGATAATGCCAAAGATATATCCCATACGATCGTACTCCCATCCAACGCAGTGGTCTAAACCTTAAAAATTGAGCAATTCGGCTAGCTGGGTGAGCAAGGTTCGCCACTAATAAAGCAGTAGCAATTGATAAAATGACCATTCCTCCGCGATATAGAAACGGATCATATTGATTTGTCTTCCAAAACATAACGAGGATAATAATAAGAGCAATTCCTCCAACTACGTCAAGAATGAGACGTGCTTGTGGAATAATTTTATTTGCAAGCCTACTGCTTGGCCAAATTAAGGCAAGTGCCGCTCCAATCAATAAGGAAAAGGCCCTTGTATCAGTACCGTAATAAATTCTGCTTGGATCAGCTCCTGGTTCATACAGAAATGCCATTGCCAATGCAGAAGCAGCTGCCCCTAAAACAATGAATAAAATGATATGTGATTTCTTTTTTATGTAACGAAACGCCAGGCTAATAATAAATGGCCAAATTACATAGAACTGTTCTTCAACAGCTAACGACCAAAAATGATTCAGTGGAGAAAGTTGGCTAAAACTATCAAAGTACGATAATTTATGATAAATATACCACCAGTTACTGAAATATAATAAAGCTGCTAGCGAATCCCCACGCATCTTTCCTAGCAAAGAACTATGAAAAATTGTAATCCATGCTAAAACAATTACAAGCATGACAAGCATTCCAGGAAGTAATCTCCTTACCCTACTGAGCCAGAATTTCTTCAAGTCAATCCTCTTATTTCTCTTCCATTCTATAGCTAGAATATCTGTAATTAAATAACCCGAAAGTACAAAAAATACAGTAACACCTAGGAATCCTCCAGGCATCCAATTAAAATTAATATGATATAAAATGACGCCTAGTATAGCTAGGCCCCTTAGACTGTCCAATCCAACCATATAGCGACTACTTTTCTTTAATGGTTCGGGCATCCGCCAGTCACCCCCGTATTTCTCTAAAATTACGTGAATATTTACAATATAAAACTCTATCAATATGTATTACCTCTAAAAAATATGAACCGAATCAAAATATTACAAAACCTATTAACAAACACACTCAATTTTTATGATTGCATGCACAGTAACTAAAATTTTACCATGTTATGTATTAACATGAAATAGTCTCATTTATGAACTTTCATGTAAAAAAGGAGGTTATCCTAAAAATTCTATTTTTAGGATAACCTCCTTTTTTATTAACCGATACTCTGAACTCTACCAACTTTCCTATCTTGTAATCGTACTTTAATACCGTATGTATGCGTCTCCGTGTTTGTTAAAATAACGAACTTATTTAAGATAACAGATATAAGGGTATAGATTTGTTGTAATTTATCTAATTTTCACTCAATCGCATCCAATTGTTTGTTTTTTAATAACTTCGCAAACAATAAACACGCTATCTTTTCTCATAACTGCTTGTTCTCTTTAAGGAAAAAACAGAAAGTTCCGGCTTACTTAAAAACCGTACCGGCATTCTAGTAGTACCAATACCACGATTCACATACAACTGTAATGGCTTACTCTTTCCTTCCAATGAATAAAGTCCTTCTACATATTTATTTGCTAGTGAAGTAGTAATGATAGAACCTATGAATGGAAGCTGTACTTGTCCACCATGACTATGACCAGATAGTTGAAGGTCCACTGGATATTCAGATATTTGATCAACAGCATCTGGTTCATGTACTAACAGGAGATTAAAATCCTCTGTTCGAAGGTGCTGAAGAGTAGGTTTAACTTTTGGTTTTCCAAGTAAAAAATCATCTAGACCAGAAATGGTAATGTAATCGCCATTGGCAACTTTAATCCTCTTCATTTCATTATTCAAAACAGTAAAGCCAGCCTTCTCCATATACTGTTCGTATAAGTGTCCCCCGCCACCTCCTCGATCATGATTGCCAAACACAGCATATTTTCCAAGAGGAGCGCGAATTTGTTTCAAAATCGTTTGTGAGTACTCTCTTTCCACAACATATTCTCCAAATTTATCAATTAAATCACCTGTAAAAACCACAATGTCAGGCTTTAGCTTATTGATTTTATCCACTAATATTTGCTGCTGTTTATGAGGAAAGTTTGGTCCAAAATGTGTATCTGAAAATTGTAAGATTTTCACACCATGAAAACCTTCTGGAATATTTGGATTTTCAATATCGTTCCATGTAACTGAAAATGATTTTGTTTCCAAATGAAAAGCATATACATAAATTGTTATTGGAAGAATGAATAGTATGAGGGAAATGATACATATTCTTCTAAACCGCAATAAGGAAGTACCTTCTTTGGCTTGTTCCAAAGAAGGTATTTCTTCGTTCAAATTCATTCTATTTGTTTTGGCGTGTTCTAAATTCGCTTTCATGTGTCCACCTCTAAATTCATCTTCATAAAAAGATACGATTTAAATAATGTTGTAGCATTTCTATGTTACAAACGTATGTCTTTTGAAAATTGAGGTGAACATGAGCAAACTAATTAAACCAAAATTAAGATTTGATGCAGCATGTGGTCCTTCTATTAAGGGGAAAAATGATAGGATATTTACTTCTACTATTAGAAGCAGTTTGGATGATTTTATAAGATTTTACCTTATGAGAGGAAGTAGCCAAATTTCCCATATGATGCATACAATTAATATAAATGTATAATCACCAAAATCTAATTTAGACCCTTTCTTTACATGCATATCCAACCAAATATGCATAAGTTTCATTCCCTTATATTTATAGACATTCTTCTTTGCAAATCGATAAACAAGAAGCTGTAATATCATAAATCCTGCTACAACTATAAGTAACAAAACGAGAAAGTCAATCACTCTATTTCTGCACTGATTTCTCTAATATACGATGTTCCAAAAGCCATTCTTCAAACTTAGCACTTCCAAATTCCCAGCTTAAGTCATTTGCATGTACAGAAAAAACGCGATACCCGGAATAGTCATCCATAAATTCATCTTCCTGTACCTGTACTAGCGGAATCCCATAAAAAGCAAAGTTAAAAAATACATCCCACACATCTTCATGTTTTCTTTTATAAGCAATCGATTCCACATCAAATTCATCTCCAAAATAATCAAGATGTAAATGCATGCTATCATCATATTCATATTTCATTTTATCACCCCTTATATTTGTACTTCTTTATCATCCAAAAAATTCCTTCTACATCCACTCACATCTAGGCACTTACCTACATATTATGGCAGTAGATTCATTTCTAGGAGGTGTCACATTTTGAAAAAATTTATAGCTGTTTTTTGTATACTTGTACTTACTGTTTTTACGTTTGTGGCTTGTAGTAAAAAAGACGATACGAAGCAACAAGTGCAAAAGATTCGCATTGGTGAAGTTACACATTCCCTCTTCTACGCACCGTTATATGTTGGGATTGAAAAAGGATTCTTTAAAGAAGAAGGATTAGATATCGACCTACAAACGACAGCTGGTGGCGATAAAACAATGACTGCGCTGTTATCTGGTGGAATTGACATTGCACTTGTCGGCTCTGAAACATCCATTTATGTTCACCAGCAAGGAGCAAAAGACCCGGTTATTAACTTTGCTCAGCTCACGCAAACTGATGGTACATTTTTAGTTTCTCGCAAAAAATTAGACTCCTTTAATTGGAACGATGTGAAGGGCGTTACTTTCCTTGGTCAACGTAAAGGTGGTATGCCGCAAATGGTTGGGGAATACGTTTTGAAGAAAAATGGCATTGATCCACACAAAGATACAAATTTAATTCAAAATGTTGAGTTTGCTAATATCGCTAATGCCTTCGCGTCTGGTACAGGCGAATTTGTCCAGTTGTTTGAACCAACAGCGAGTATTTTTGAAAAAGAAGGAAAGGGCTATATCGTTGCTTCTTTTGGTACTGAATCTGGAACTGTTCCATACACAACATTTATGGCAAAAGAAAGCTTTTTAAAGAAAGACAAAGCAGCAGCGGAGAAATTCACACGTGCATTATATAAAGCACAGCAATGGGTTGATACGCATAGTCCAGAAGAAATTGCCGAGGCTGTTACACCACTTTTTAAAGATACTTCAAAAGATATTACGGTAAAAGTAATCGAGCGCTACAAAAAGCAACATTCGTATGCGACAAATCCATTATTAGACGTGGAAGAATGGAAACAACTACAAAAAATTATGAAAGAAGCTGGAGAATTACAAAAAGAAGTTCCACATGAGGCGCTCGTCGATACAAAAATTGCCGAAAGCGTTATTAAGAAATAGAGGCGAATACAATGAGTTTCTTACAAATATCTAATGTTTCCCACTGCTTTTTTGCAAAAGAAAATGCCCGGCTCGTCCTCGAAGATATTAACTTACACGTAGAAGAAGGGGAATTTATTTCCTTTCTTGGCCCAAGCGGCTGTGGAAAAACAACGCTTCTTTCTATTATTGCAGGACTATTAAAACCAATTGAAGGTATTGTCTTTGTAGAAGATGAGCCAGTGACAAAATCAACTTCTTCAATGGGATATATGCTCCAACAAGATTACTTGTTTCCCTGGAAAACAATTGAAGAAAATATAATGCTTGGGCTGCACATTACAAAAACATATGGAGAGGAAACGAAAGAACATACCTTACAACTTTTAAAGCAAGTCGGCTTGCAAGGCGTAGAAAAGCAATCCCCTCGGGAACTATCCGGTGGTATGCGCCAACGGGCAGCACTCGTTCGTACACTTGCAACAAATCCAAAAATCCTGTTGCTTGATGAACCATTTTCAGCTCTTGATTATCAAACGAAATTAAAATTAGAGGAGCTCGTATTTTCTTTATTACACAAATATAAGAAAACATCTCTTCTCGTCACGCATGACATTGAAGAAGCAATCGCAATGAGTGATCGTATTTACTTGCTTCAAGCAAACCCTGGGAAAATCGCAAAAATATTTTCAGTACCAAAAAGCATTCGCTCCCTACCACCGTTACAAGCAAGGTACCACCCTGATTTTCCAGCCCTCTTTCAAGACATATGGAAGGAGCTGGAGCGCCTTGGATAATATAAAACAATTACACAAACAGTTTCGAAAAAAAGAGCGTCAGCGTACTTGGACAGCTGCCTCTTTACAATTTTCACTTCTCATTCTCTTCTTTACATTATGGGAAATCTCCAGTAAACAGGAGTGGATCGATCCTTTACTCTTTAGCTCACCTTCAAGTATTTGGGAGTTATTTGTAAGTAAATGGGGAGACGGATCACTTTGGATTCACATATGGACGACACTGCTTGAGACAGGTATTGGTTTTATTCTCGGTACAGTTCTCGGAACAATTATCGCAACCGTTCTTTGGTGGATACCGCTTATAGCTCGCGTATTAGACCCATACCTTGTTGTGTTAAATGCAATGCCAAAAGTAGCACTTGGCCCGATTATTATCGTTATTTTCGGCCCAAACATCTCCTCTTCGATCGCAATGGGAGTTATTATTTCCATCATTATCACCATTCTTGTTATTTACAGTGCATTTCAAGAAGTTGATTCTAATTATATAAAAGTAATGGATACATTCGGCGCAAATAAATGGCAATGCTATAAACAAGTTATTTTACCGTCTTCCTTTCCAGCTATCATTTCAACTTTAAAAGTAAACGTTGGATTATCATGGGTTGGTGTTATTTTCGGTGAACTTCTTGTTTCCAAACAAGGACTCGGTTATTTAATTAGCTACGGATTCCAAGTATTTAACTTTACGCTTGTACTGCTGAGTGTATTACTGACATGTGCACTTGCTACTCTTATGTATGTGTTTGTTGAAGGATTCGAGAAACTATTAATAGGTAAGAAAAAAAGAAGCTGACTCAAAACAAAATACTTGGGTCAGCTCTTTCTTTTTTATACCATTATTTTTAAGAAATCATAGCTTTTTTATTTCTGATCACATACTTTTGTATCGTTCATTACAGTGTTTCCTTGAATCATGACCGTATGAAAACAATCCTTCACACGCACTGTTACGATATTATCTTTCCGATCCACAATATGATACTCATCAAAATGTTGATTTAATGCATTACGGATTTGTTCTCCTTCGAAAATCGGAACACCATGAGACATTACCCAGATGAGACCAGCAATAGCAAGAATGGTTTTCATACGCTCTACCTTCTTGAGAATGAATTCATTACATCTTCAACATGCGCGTTATAATCATTTTAATTTTGTGACAATACCTCTTTTATACCTATTCTATTTGGAAATTCTGGTCCCTTCTTCCACGTCAAAAAGTTTTATGCCATGCATTTTTTTAGAAATATGCGATAATTATTTCTAGGAAGTTTTTTCATTTTAAGGGGGATTATTATGATTCGTGCTGTGCTATTTGATTTAGATGGAACATTGTTAGATCGGCATCAATCTTTAGAACATTTTATTCATGAACAATATGATCGTTATGCTCATCATTTTACCAGCATTATTAAATCAGAATACTGTTCTCGTTTCATTCAGCTAGACAATAACGGCTATACTTGGAAAGATAAAGTATACGCTACCCTGCTTAAAGAATATGCAATTACAAGTGTGACAGCCGAACAACTCTTGCATGATTACGTAACAGAATTCGCAAACCACTGCATTCCTTTTCCAAATATGCATGAATTACTTCAGCAATTACAAAACAAGAATATTAAAGTGGGGATTATTACAAACGGCATAACCGAATTTCAAATGAACAATATTCGCGCTTTGAACTTACATACTTATACAAATACCATTCTCATTTCGGAAGCAGAAGGTATTAAGAAGCCACATCCAGCTATCTTTGAGCGTGCCCTCAAACAATTAAACGTCCAATCAGAAGAATGTATCTATGTTGGAGATCATCCGGAAAACGATGTAACCGGTGCTGAAAACGCCGGGATTCCTGCAGTTTGGAAGAAAGATTCATTTTGGGGAGAGTTTGAACATTCTCGTGTAGTTGAAAATTTACTTGAGGTACTTTCATTCGTAAAACTTGGATAAATAAGTCGTCACCCTTAAAGAATTCACTTTTCACGTTAGTATAAAGCTAAAGTTGTAATTCATCAGATACAAAAACGCCATCCTTTCCTATAATTCTAGAGAAAGAATGGCGTTTTTTCATTTTAAGAGTGTATTTCTTTTTCCTAGCTTACTAGCAATGTTACGCTACCTCTAATTAGAAAAATATTTTAGAACTCCTTCAAACACAGATTGTGCCAGTACATTTTGATATTTGTCAGAAGTCAATTTTACTCTTTCATTAGGATTTGATAAAAATCCTGTTTCTACTAATATAGGTGGTGCACTATTATCTGCCTTTAACACACGAAGTTCTGGTCGATCTTTTACAAATCTATTTTTAGCACCTGTATTTTTAATTAAAGCATTCTGTACAGCATTTGCTAAAGTAAGTGCTTGTTTACTTTTTGGGTGTTCAGAATTATATAACGTTTCAATTCCTTCTGCTGCAGTCGCATCAGCTGAATTTACATGCACACTAACAAAAATATCTGCTTTGTTTTCATTTGAAATACGAACACGATCTCCTAATGGAATAAAGATATCTGTTGCTCGTGTCATCACAACATTTGAACCACTCTGAGCTAATAAACTCTTTAACTTCAAACCTACTTGCAGGGCAATCGTTTTTTCATATATATTTTCATATAATGTCCCTGAATCATATCCACCATGTCCTGGATCAACTATAATCGTTTTACCAAATATGATTGGATTTTCAATCCAAAAACCATTTGTATCAAAATAGTATACTTTACCATTCTCTTCTAACCATCCTATTTTCATTGCCCCATTGCCTTGCAGGTAGTACCAAGTTGTTCCTTCCTGTAGCCAACCTGTTTTCATCGCTCCGCCACCTTGCAGATAGTACCAAGTTGTTCCTTCCTGTAGCCAACCTGTTTTCATCGCTCCGTTGCTTTGCAGATAGTACCAAGTTGTTCCTTCCTGCAACCAGCCCGTTTTCATTGCTCCATTGCTTTGTAGGTAATACCAGTTTGTCCCTTCTTGCAACCAGCCCGTTTTCATCTCACCAGTACTTTGGAAGTAGTACCAAGTTGTTCCTTCTTGTAGCCAGCCCGTTTTCGCTGCTCCATCGCTTTCTAAATAATATTTTTTATCCCCAAGCTGTAGCCAGCCTGTCTTCATTACTCCATTACTTTCGAAGTAATATTTTTTATCCCCAAGCTGCAGCCAACCTGTTTTCATTGCTCCATTGCTTTCGAAGTAATATTTTTTATCTCCAAGCTGCAGCCAACCTGTTTTCGCTGCTCCATTGCTTTCTAAATAATACCAAGTTGTTCCTTCTTGCAACCAGCCTGTTTTCATTGCTCCATTGCTTTCGAAGTAATATTTTTTATCCCCAAGCTGCAACCAGCCTGTTTTCATCGCTCCGCCACCTTGCAGGTAATACCAGGTTGTTCCTTCCTGCAACCAGCCCGTTTTCATCGCTCCACTACTTTGCAGGTAATACCAAGCTGTTCCTTCTTGCAACCAGCCCGTTTTCATCGCTCCGCCACCTTGCAGATAGTACCAAGTTGTTCCTTCCTGCAACCAGCCCGTTTTCATTGCTCCACTACTTTGCAGGTAATACCAGGTTGTCCCTTCCTGTAACCAGCCCGTTTTCATTGCTCCATTGCTTTGCAAGTAATACCAGGTTGTCCCTTCTTTCAACCAGCCTGTTTTCATTGCCCCATCTTGTTGCAAATAGTACCAAGTAGTCCCTTCTTGCAGCCAACCCGTTTTCTGTTTTCCATCTGGCTGAATATAATACCACTTATTATCTCTATTCACCCAACCTACTTGTGTTTTAGGTGCTGCCTGTACTGTTTTAACAGTAGTTTGATTCGTTTCTATTTCACTAGTACCTAGTGGTTGCTCACTTTTTACACCTGCTGTTCCAGGCTGCTTTGTTATATCTTGCTGTATTGCCTTTTGTTCTTGCTGTTTTTGCTCAGGTAATAACTGATCTTGCTGTTTAGATTGTTCTTGTTGCTCAGTACTAATTTCTTGTTCTTGCTTCTTTTGCTCGGGTAGTAATTGATTGCCCTGTTTAGATTGTTCTTGTTGCTCAGTACTAATTTCTTGTTCTTGCTTCTTTTGCTCGGGTAGTAATTGATTACCCTGTTTAGATTGTTTTTGTTGCTCAGTACTAATTTTTTGTTCCAAAGGTAGCTGTTCATTCTCTGTTTCAGCCAAAGTTTGCATTGGGCTAATCACATAGCCTAATGTTAAAACAGCTACTACAGTTTTCTTCAACATGTGTAGTTCACCTTTCCTTATCCACTTGATTTAAAAATATAAAAATCTAATTCTAGCAAGATAATTAAAAACTCAACATTTGATTTCTATAAACATATTAAATCAAAAAAAAGCAGCCCCCAAACGTTTCAAGGCCCTATGTAGCGCGATATGACTACATAGGGCCTTTTAGTTTGGAGATTGCCATAAGTCAAGTTCTCAAAATCCACTAGGATTAGGTGTTACTATACACTAGTTTTCATAATTCAATTTAATTCTAATGTTATAATATCAACATTCTAAATGCAATTAAAAAGATAAATTTTCCTTTTTAAGTTTTTGTTAACTGAATAATATTAAGACAATATATTATTCAGTTAATCCAGTGAGTTTTTGATTGCATGTAATAGTATTAGTTATAACTCTGTGTGTTTTTATTGCATATATGTACGGTGTATACTCATACGCACAAACCTTCTTTTTATGTTAATGTTCCTTAAATCATTTTTTTATTATAGGATTCGAACGAGTGAAGCATTTTACAGGGGAGCCAGAAAAAAATTAATTTATTTTTATGAAATAGCTATTTTGTCTTCCTCTTATATAAATTTACTCTATGATACATATCGTGAGTTCGTTTCTATCTTTTTTAACACTCCATATAAGTTTTTCCATGAATATATATCGGTAGCACTACATTACAAGCACTCTGCCGGAATATATACCGAAGGAACAAATATAATTTTAATAACAAAAAGAACCCGGCCCCTTTACTTCGTAAAACAGCCGAGTTCTTCTATATGTTTCATCGTACGCGCTAATACATCGTCACGCATAATAAAGCTAAATTTCCTATCAGTTTTAATGTTATCCGGGATTTCTTTTAATAGAACAGACCCTTTTGTCTCTTCATAGTGCGTATGTTCTTCTACTGCACTAATTGTTGCGAAATAAATGTTTTTAATGATTATTTTGTCTTTTCCAGATACTTTGTATTGTCCTAAGTAAGTTAAATCAGAAACAATACCACCGGTTTCTTCATGAACCTCTCGAACTGCCGCTTCTTCCGGTGTTTCCCCCAGCTCTACCTTGCCACCTGGAAATTCAAGACCGCGGCGCAAATGATGCGTTAATAACCATTGATCCCCGTACCGGCATACAACCCAAACATGCTTTGGCTCAGGAGAAAATGGGTAACGTTCAAACGATAATTGTACAGTGTTGTGGTAATAATCTTTAAATTTGTACATGCCATTACTCCCCTATAGATGGTTACAAGTTTTTCCTACCACAAATTGTAGCACAATTCTCATTCATATGCATAATGTTATCCAACTACAATCCATTGATTATTCCCATTTGCGCGACTAATTCTTTCGTTTCATGATTCCCTAAATCATAAATCATCTTATAGGCTTTCTGCAGTTGTTCATCATACCGGTCATTATTCGAATCATGATGATACTCAACATACGGAACGTGCGAACGTACAAAAGAGCCAAGATCTTCACGATACGCTTGATCGAAGTATTCCCGAAGCTGGGTAATTTCCTCATCATTCGCCTGGATTTCAAAGCTATATGTATCTGCCGTTTTCACCTGCGAAATCTGACCATTTCCTACTGATATATAGTAAGTTTTCTTATTATCCATATAACACCCTTCTTTCACCCTTTTACTTTCTATTGTTTTCAACAATTACAAAATTATGTAAAACGAAGTTTCATTTAATGGTAAAATTAAGAAAAGGAGGGGAACTGGATGTTAAAAATATTAATCATCGGCGTCATTATTGTCATTCTCGTATTGGTACTCTCTGTGTTAACGATTAATAAGGGCTATTCATATAAACATTCAGTTGATAAACCAGAGGACAATCCTTATCTGCCAAATAAAAAGGAGGATCAATAATATGCTTCGTATACTCCGCCTCTTAACTGCTTTCATTGTCATTATCGTATCCTTGTACAGTCTATTTACACATAATGATTCATTTCTTACTCTTTCACAATTTTTCTTAGGAGCCTTAATGTTTATAATCGCGATTGAACAAATACAAAAGAAAGACCCAAGCACAGGTTTGACCTGTATGGTAGCAGGAATTTTCGTGTGGGCTGTTCTCGCAGTAAAGTATATTATGTAACGACTATTTTCTTACGGAGGGATTAATATGCTAAAAATCGCTCGAATTACATTTGCACTCATTGCACTCGCTTTGTCTATCTATAGTTTTATCACAGATAACAGAGGCATTATACTGTATATGTTCATTGCTTTAGGTTTAATGTCTTTCACTATGAGCATCGAGGAATTACGTGAACAAAAGAAAGTAAGCGGAACAATGTGTTTTCTAGTTGGAGCTATCGTTTTATTCATCGCTATATCAGAATTGCTCCGCTAATATAAATTTTCAAAGGAGAGAATGAAATGCTGACTGGATTACGTATTTTCTTCCTACTACTGACACTTGTTCTTTTAGGCTATTACCATTTTACCAAAACTGATGTACTCCCTTACATGCAGCTCTCACTCGCATGTATGTTCATTATCATGGGCATTTCTGAAATGAAAGCGCGGAGAAAAACATTAGGGATTGCTTCTTTTTTGGTTTCTGGTTTTATCTTCTTCATTGTAATTTCTATACTTTTACGATGAAAAGCTAAAAGCCATCTTCCCACTTAATGTAGAAAAGATAGCCCTTTTCGTTACTCTTGTGCTTTATTTGATCAAAGTAGTTCTATCCCATTTATTGAACAAACTGTTTTGGATATTCTTTTATATGCTTATCATCGTCACGCCAATCATAAGTTTCTTTCTTTGAAATATCTAACGCTTGATCTCCAATTCTAACTCTATCTTTATCTATCCATTCAATGTGTGGATCTGTATCTGGATAGTTCCAATATACATTTTTGGCAGAATTGGAACTAAGGTTAACTAATTCTCCTCTAACAGCATCTGCACTTAATGATCCGGCGTTATGAAAATAAGTTTTTATAGCATGTTTTCCATCTGGAGATTTCACAGTTCGAATCAATTCTCCTTTCGGAACGCCTTGCAAACTAAAAAACTTCCAATATCCGAAGCCAATGATCATTACTAGCGCAATAAATAATACCAATGCTACTTTTCTCTTTGTCTTTTTGATTTGAATTTTTGCATCGTTCACTCAATCACCCCCTATAATCTTGAATATAATCCTTTTAAACCCATATTACACCACACACTAACCCATTAATATACCCCCATAAAAAGAAACTCCTGTTTTAATAAGCAGGAGTTTCTTTTTATCTGTTCATTTACTAAAAACTACTTTTCCTAATGTTTAATTTCGTTGACAAAATTACCTTTTTAGCTACATTCCGTCCTAAAAATCTTTCCATTAATAAATCCACTGCCGTTTCTCCCATAAGCCCCGTATATACTTTCACTGTACTGAGCGCAGGAGAAAGATACTGAGAAATACTGAGATCATTTACACCAATTATATTTACTCTTTCTGGAACAGGAATCTCACATTCATGTAATGCCCGCAAACATCCGATTGCCATAGCATCATTTCCAACAAAAAAAGCCGTCGGTAACTGATCCTGCTGCTCTTCTATCGCCTGCTTCATTAATAAATAACCATCGTTTACTGAAAACTGACCCGTGTATATATACTTTTCACAAAATAATTCTTTTTCCTTTATATATTTTATAAAGGCACGTTCCCTTGGATCTTCAATTTCAGAAGTCTGATCTTTAAATGTTTCCCGTCCTCCTATGTATCCAATCTTTTGATGTTCCTTTTCTATTAAATGATCAATCACCTTCATGGTTACCTTTTCAAAATCTACCACAACCGCATCAAAAATATCTTCATTTGGAGAATAATCTACAAATACAATGTTTTTTGTTATCGTTTCAAATAAACCTATTTCTCGTTCACTAAATTTCCCTATTGCAATCATGCCTTGAATGTTTTCTTGCATCAACTCTTCCATTTGGCTATGAAAAAGTTTTACAATTTTCAAACCTTGCTGTTCACATCTTTTTTCTATTCCTAAACGAATGGACATATAATATAAATCGTTAAGCTCTTCTTCTTCTGTATACCAATGAACCAAAGTAATTTTCGGCAATTCTTTTTTACGCTTTGTACGCTTCTTATAAGAAAACTCCTCTGCTGCCTCAAATATCCTCTTCTTCGTTCCATCACTGACAGAAAGCAATGGATCATTATTTAACACCCGAGAAACAGTAGCGATGGATACGCCTGCCTTCTCTGCTATATCTTTAATCGTTGCCATACCTGATTCACCTACTCTTCTCAATTATTCAATCCTAAACGTATATTTCGTTGAGGAGGAGAATAATTGATTTTTATTTAAAATATAAGAAGGGAAATTCGGATGATGAATGGCATCAGGTAATCCTTGCGTTTCTAGACAAAGCCCTAAATACTTTTTGGATTGTACCCCACATATTTCAAAATCACCTGGTAATTGGTTTCCTGTGTACAAAACTACCCCAACTTCATCTGTTTCCACAACTAATTTGCGACCACTTTCTTCATCCCATAATATGATTTCCTGATCGTAGTTGCTGTTCAAAAGAAAAGGATGATCATATCCTTTTCCTACTAATTCATTTTGATAATAGCGAGAATATACTCCCTCTTTTATTTGCCTTCCTGCTCGGAAATCGAAGGGCGTATCTATTACATCCAATATTTCACCCGTTGGTAATAATTGCTCGTTTAATT
>Ga0102589_1000880_pt1 | contig 48304 bp, 37 predicted proteins | sample AraplaMF_Col_mLB_FD_76858 | JGI IMG/M metagenome (GOLD analysis project Ga0102589, IMG submission 76858) | Arabidopsis root microbial communities from the University of North Carolina, USA - plate scrape MF_Col_mLB | ecosystem: Host-associated > Plants > Roots > Endosphere | place: USA...
TAATACTTGTCCAATTTGTTAAAATCCAAATCAGATAGAAGTCCCAAATTTTCATAATCAACTAGACTCTCAATTTTTTTAGGAGTATAGTAATCTTGAAAATTTCATCAATTTGCCCGATGTATTGTAGTGAATAAAGTAAGATACAGGATTTTATGACTAAATGAATGTAATGAAGGAGGGGTCAATTTGATACGTGTGCTGCTTGTAGATGATCATATTGTTGTACGAACTGGACTAGAGCTTCTGCTACATGATAAAAATGGAATCTCAATTGTTGGGGTTGCCGCAGATGGTGATGAGGCCGTTCGAAAAGCAAAGGAGTTAACACCCGATATCGTGTTAATGGATTTAAGTATGCCAAAAGGAAAAGATGGAATCACGGCTACTAGAATTTTAAAAGAATATTTGCCAGAAACTAGAGTTCTAATTTTGACGATGCATGATAGTGATGAATACCTGTTCAGGGCAATACAGGCAGGTGCCTCTGGGTATATTTTAAAAAGTGCTCCCCATGAAGAACTACTAAATGCAATCCAATTAATATATACAGGAAACGCTTATTTAACCCCAGCTGCTACAAAACGATTAATGAATGAGTATTTAGTAAAGATGCAGCAAGAGGGCCATACAAGTTCTTACGAGATTTTATCTGAACGTGAGAAAGAAATATTAGTTTGGATCGCTAGAGGATATTCAAATAAAGACATTGCTGAACAACTAGTCATCAGCGTTAAAACTGTTGAAACTCATAAAAGCAATCTTATGGATAAAATTGGACTTCGTTCAAGGCCAGATATTGTACGCTATGCCTTACAAAAGGGGTTGCTTGACTTTGAATAATGTTGGTTTACATTATCATTCTGAAATCATTGAACTAATCACGAAAAACAACTTTTCTCTAATTGACAATTATATCGACGACCCATCTTTTCGAAATACTTTAAAACAAGTACTCAAACAACTGACCGATGTAAAAATTGCACTTGATGAATCGTCGATTGTAGTAGTAACTGATCATCGTGGAATTATCCAGTATGTAAATGAGAAAACATGCGAAATTACGAAATATAAGAGAGAAGAGTTGATCGGTCAAAATCATCGTTTAATTAGTTCCGGGTATCATTCAAAAAGTTTTTTTATGGATCTATGGAAAACAATTAGCTCTGGACAGGTTTGGCATGGTGACATCAAGAACAGAGCAAAAGATAATACCTTTTATTGGGTAAACACTACGATCATGCCTTTTTTAGATGAAAATGGAAAGCCTTATCAATATTTAGCGATTCGTAATGAAGTTACAGCCTTAAAGGAAGCTGAAGAAGAGATAAAACGAATGGTAAATCGTCTTATGTATATTCAAGAGGAGGAAAGGAAGCGGTTCTCGAGTGAAATTCACGATGGAATCGGCCAAAGTTTATTTGGGCTTACGATTCAATTAGATCGGTTAATTGACGATAGTGAAGTGAAAACTACAGAACTTATTAACCTTAGAAAGACAGTTACTGAAATCATTGGTGAAGTCAGAGGACTCGCTTGGAATTTACGTCCATCGGTACTTGATGACTTTGGGGCTATTCCTGCCATCAGAACTTACATAGATAATTTCAAACAGTATTATGATATACAAGTGAAATTTGAGAGTAAACTTCGTAAACGATTGGAACCGAGTGTTGAAACAGCACTATATCGGATTGTTCAAGAAGCGTTAACGAATATTGGTAAATATGCAAATGTATCTGAAGCAATTGTAGAAATATGGGAAGATGAGAAAAAATTGCATGGCCGTATTACAGATTTTGGAAAGGGGTTTACACCACATTTGGATCGAACTGGAGTTGGTTTATTTAGTATGGAGGAACGAGCAAGGAGCATAGGTGGATATCTCGAAATTTGTTCTGCGCCAGAACAAGGCACGGTGATTTCTTTTTCAATACCACTTGAATAGCTAACCTCTGACACAGTGAACTTTAGTTAGATTCAATTGATATCAATAGTAGTTGAACTTGTAAAAATTAGGGGATGTTTTGCATGGTTGATAGAAAAAAATACAAATTTAGTTTGAATAAAAGGCTAGCTATGTTTACGACGATTCTAGCAATTATTACATATACAACAAGTGGATTTTTTATCTACTTTTTATATGAATATGTTTCAAAATTAGTCAGTGAGCAAATTTTCACGGTATTGACATTGATATTAGGGGTTTTTTGGTCGGGTGTATTAGCTTATTTTGCAGCGACACGATTTATCACGAAGCCGTTGCAACTACTAGAGTCGGCTGTAACTAAGGCTGCAAAAGGAGAGATTGGGGAAGACGCTCCAGTTTCAAAAACTGATGATGAAATTCGTTCTCTTAGTCTAGCATTTAATAAAATGCAACGTAATATACGAGATATTGTAAGTAATATCGATATGAATTTTGAAAGCACGAAGGAAAAGGTACTATTAATGACAGAGGGAGCAAGTACAGCGGTTGAGCAATCAAGAAATATTACACTTACTATTTCTGATATTTCAAATGGAACAGATTACTCTGCCAGTGCAATGCAAGCAACGGCAAATTCTGTAGAGGATGTTTTGTTAATTGCTAACGAAGTGCAGGAAAAAGCTCGCAAATCAGAAAAGTTATCTACTGAAATGGTAAATACGTTAAATCACTGTAAAGCAATTGTACACTCACTTGTCAGTGATGTGCGTGAGATGGAAAAAAGCAGTGAGGAATCACTTCAATCTGTAAAACAGTTAGAAAAACATACACAGGAAGTTGAAAAAATCATTGGTTTCGTAGGAGAAATCGCAGCTCAAACAAATTTATTGGCATTAAATGCCTCAATAGAAGCTGCGCGTGCTGGAGAACATGGTCGAGGATTTGCAGTCGTTGCGGAGGAAGTTCGTAAATTAGCAGATCAAAGTGCTGGTGCTGTTCAAGGAATTACAAATTTAATCTTAAATATTCAAAAAGAGGTAAAGAACGTAGTTGAACAGATCTCTCTTCAAGTAAAGTTAGCAAACGAAGAAGCTTATAAAGGGAATGAAACAAATACAGCAATTCTTACGATGACAAATTCTATCGATGAAGTTGTTCAAGCCGTATCATTTATCGTTTCACTTGTTGAACAGCAATTTAACCATATTGAACAGACTGTAGGACAATCACAAGAAGTAACTGCAATCGCAAAAGAGACATCAACTGGTGCATTAGAAGTTGCTGCTGCGGCAAAAGAGCAGACAAGTTTTATTCAGGATGTTAATAATTTAGCTGAAGAATTAGTGTCTCAGGCCGAAGAACTAAAAGAAACGATTAAAAGGTTCACATACTAAAAATGGCAGGGTTTGTAATTCACTGTCGAGAACAGATTAGTACGAACTCTAATTGATAAAAAAATGATTATGTTGAAATAGTATTTTCAGTAGTGAAAAAATTAACAATAACAACGATATTAATTCGTAGTTATTATCATTTTAACTCATGAAAAATGGGAATTTGGAATGGAAATTTAAATAGTTCTTTGAACAGGAAAAGAAAATGGGATATATGGATCCCAAATCTTTACCTGTTTTTTTATTTCTTTTTTTCATCATATTCATTAAGAGAGTTTTTATTTTGATATATTAATTTACTAAGTATTAGTGAACTAACTTTGTAAGCGTTTTAAAAAATATAGAGGAAGATATTTAGATAACAAGAATACTAAAAGAAGCCTCTCTTAAAAAATTATGGTTTTCTAGTTTGGCTTATTTCATTATATTGGGGAATTTAGTGAAAGGGTGGGGAATGATGAATCGAGATTATTTAATCAAACCATTACTTGGTCAACATTATCCTATGATCTCTCATGGGAAGGGCGTGTACTTGTTTGATAAAGAGGGAAAACGGTACATCGATGGTTCGTCTGGTGCAATTACAGTAGGTATTGGACACGGTGTCGATGAAATCATCGACGTTATGACTGAACAAGCAAGACAAGTATCATTTGTTTACCGATCGCAGTTTACGAGTGAAGCTGCTGAGAAGCTTGCTAAAAAAATAAGTGATATCACTCAAGGTGACTTGAACTGGACCTTTTTTGTGAACAGCGGTACGGAAGCAACTGAAACAGCTATGAAGCTTGCCATTCAACATTTTCAAGAAAAAGGTATAAAGGGGAAAAACAAAATCCTTTCACGTTGGATGAGTTATCATGGCATTACAATAGGGGCTTTATCAATGTCGGGGCATCCTTTACGACGCCAAAGATTTGTGCCTATGTTGGAAGATTATCCATCCGTTTCACCACCATATTGCTATCGTTGTCCTCTTAACTTAGCTTTTCCTTCATGTGATACTGCTTGTGCATCTGAGTTGGAAACAGCGATTAATAGGATTGGTTCTGAGCATATTGCAGCTTTTATTGCTGAACCAATTATTGGGGCTGCCGGAGGAGCAATAGTTCCACCACATGGATATTATCAAAGAGTAAAAGAGATTTGTGAAAAAAATGATATTTTATTTATTGCTGACGAGGTGATGACTGGAATCGGTCGTACAGGAAAAATGTTTGCGATGGAGCATTGGGGCGTTCAACCAGATATCGTCACACTTGGAAAAGGAATGACATCAGGATATACGCCAATGGCTGCCACAATTGCGAGTGATCGAGTGATCGAGCCGATTATGAAAGGTTCAAAGCTGGTTATGAGCGGGCATACATTTAGTGCAAACCCATTGTCAGCAGCTGTTTCACTGGCTGTCATCGAATATGTCGAGAAACATAATCTAGTAAAAGCGGCTGAGGAAAAGGGAGATTATCTTAAAAAGAAACTTGAAACATTAAAGGCGAATTCAACAATAATCGGTGACGTAAGAGGTAAAGGGTTATTAATTGGAATTGAATTGGAAGACAACGTGAAATCAAGTTCTCTCATTCAAAATGCAAGTAATAAAGGCTTGCTTCTATATCCATCGGTTGCAGGAAGAAATGGAAAAGAAGATTCAGCCTTTATGATTGCTCCACCATTAACCATAACCTATGAAGAAATTGATGAACTACTTCAGATTCTTTCCGAGAGTTTATATGAATTAGAGGCAAAACAATCGGGCTTAACCTATGCAGCTAAGGGGGAATAAAATGAAACTAGTAGAAAATACGTATAAAAAGATCACGACAATAGACCAAATCCTTCAATATTTCCATGATGATATGACAATTATGGTTGGTGGATTTGGAGGAGTAGGCTCACCTCCATCCTTACTTCAAGGATTATTAGAAAGTGAAGTAAAAGACATTCATGTAATTTGCAACGATGCTGGTTTTCCAGATATCGGTATCGGAAGAATGGTGCGTAATGAAAGAGTCAAATCACTTATCACATCACATATAGGTTCTAATCCTTTTGCCGGGAAGTTGATGACAGAAGGTAAGTTAGATGTTGAGTTTTCACCACAAGGTACATTAGCTGAGCGCATTCGAGCAGGAGGAATGGGTCTTGGAGGCGTTTTAGTGGATGTTGGTCTAGACAGTATTGTAGAAAATGGGAAAGAAAAAGTAACTGTAAAAGGTAAGCAATTTCTGATTGAAGAGGCTTTAACTGCTGAGGTTAGTATTATTTTTGCGAAGAAAGCTGATCCGTTCGGTAATCTAGTTTTTGACAAAAGTGCTAGGAATATGAACCCGCATATGGCTACGGCAGGAGAAATAACAATTGTAGAAGCTGAAGAAATTGTTCCTCTTGGCTCATTAAACCCAGAGGAAATCATCACACCTGGCGTATTTGTAAACTATATTATTCAATCAGAGGGAGTGAACTGGAAATGGGCGTGGGAATAGATTTTCGTCAAAAAATTGCAAAACGAGCTGCACAGGAAATTCAGAATGGCATGATTGTTAATTTAGGAATCGGTATCCCTTCACTTGTTCCAGATCATTTACCAGACGATGTTCACGTTATGTTTCATGCGGAAAATGGCGTAGTTGGAATAGGGCCAAGTCCGGAGAAAGGAAACGAAGACGAGAATCTTTGTAACGCAGGTGGATTTCCAATTACTATTTTGGAAGGTGCTAGTTACTTTGATAGTGCGACTGCATTTGGAATGATTCGTAGAGGTTTATTGGATTTAACAGTATTAGGTGCTCTACAGGTAAGCGAGAAAGGTGACTTAGCAAATTGGATTGTACCAGGTAAAAGGGTTCCAGGAATAGGTGGAGCGATGGACTTGGCACAAAAGTCGAAGAGAGTAATTGTTGTCATGAATCATACAGATAAAGCAGGAAATCCGAAGATCGTAAAAGAATGTAGTTTGCCTTTAACATCTAAACGTTGTGTGGATTTAATTATTACAGAAATGGCTGTTATAGAGGTTAAAAATGAGCAGTTAGTGCTTAAAGAATTAATGGAGCCATATACTGTAGATGATGTAATAAAAAATACCGGTTCAGATTTGGTGATTAGTGAAGATTTAAAAATATTTATGTAGAAAAGGGTGAGTACATTGAAGGATTACAAAAAAAGTATTCAAGACTATATAAATAATAATAAAGATAAGGCTATTAAACTATTAAAACAGTTAGTACAGGAAGACAGTATTTCTGGTAATGAGAGTAAAGCACAGGCGATTGTTGTTGAAAAGTTAAGAGAGCTTGAGTTGGATTTAGATATTTGGGAACCAGCAATTGATGAGTTAAAGGATCATCCGTATTTTATTTCCGCAAGAGAGAACTTTAATGGGAGTCCAAATATTGTAGCGACACTAAAAGGTACGAGTGGTGGTAAGTCTATGATATTAAATGGACATATTGACGTTGTTCCTGAAGGGAATATTCAGCAATGGACATATCCGCCTTATGGTGCAATTGTAAAAGATAATAAATTATATGGACGTGGAGCAACTGATATGAAAGGCGGTAATGTGGCTCTCATATTAGCAATTGAAGCAATTAAACAAAGCGGTATTTCACTAAAAGGTGATGTTCATTTTCAAAGTGTAATTGAGGAAGAAAGTGGCGGTGCAGGAACCTTGGCTGCAATCCTACGTGGATATAAAGCAGATGGGGTAATCATTCCTGAACCAACAAATATGAAGTTTTTCATTAAGCAACAAGGGTCTATGTGGTTTAGATTGAAAGTAAAAGGTAAAGTAGCTCATGGCGGCACTCGATACGAAGGCGTAAGCGCCATTGAAAAAAGCTTGCTAGTTATTCAGCAAATCCAAAAACTCGAACAGTTACGAAATGGTCGAATTGACGACCCGTTGTACGATGGAGTACCAATTCCAATTCCGATTAACATAGGTACAATCAATGGTGGTACTTGGCCATCCTCAGTATCAGATCTTGTCACTTTAGAAGGTAGATATGGCGTGGCGCCTAATGAAAAAATGGAAGATGCTAAAAAAGAGTTTGAGAGATGGATAGAGAATCTCGGAAACCTTGATGAATGGTTTTTAGATCATCCAGTAGAAGTAGAGTGGTTTGGAGCAAGATGGGTTCCAGGTTCTGTTGAGGCTGACAATGAGTTGGTCAAAACTTTATTGCATAATTATCATCACATAACTGAACAAAAACCTATCATTGAAGCAGCACCTTGGGGAACAGACGGAGGACTGTTTACGCAAGTTTTAGATATTCCTATGATCGTCTTTGGACCTGGAGAAACAAAGGTAGCTCATTATCCAGATGAATTCATTGATTTAGATCAAATGTTTTTAGCTGCTGAAATTATTGCCTGTACATTAATTGATTGGTGTGAGGTACAAGAACAGCATGAAGGCGAGGGAGTATATGAAAACGAAGAAGTATTATGAAATCATAAAAGTGAAGCATGAGAACTTTTATTTTGAGGGAGCTTTAGATCATTTCAATGAGAGAATTCGGATTGATTATTACTTAGGGAATGTATCAAACCTGATTGAGAGAATAGAAAAGCTAGCGAAAGAATATCAGTATACTAAATTAATCATTAAAACAAGAAAAGAACATCTATATTCGTTTTTACAGAAAGGCTATATGATTGAAGCTTTAGTAAAAGGGTATTTTCAGGGAAGCGATGCGTTTTTTGTAACTAAGTACAATAGCCTTGAAAGAAGGAATAGTCTTTATTGGTCCCAAGGTGATGACATATTAGAGGCAGTTCTAAAAAGCGATAAATTGAAAGAGAAAATCATTCCAGAGGGCTATCATCTCAGAAGAGCAGATCAAAAAGATGCGAAGAAACTCGCGAATTTATATGGTCAAGTTTTTCAGGTTTATCCTACCCCATTAAACGAGGCTGCGTATGTAGAGAAAACAATGGATGAGGATACAATTTATTGGGTTTACGAAAAAGAAGGAAGCATTGTAAGTGCGGCATCTGCTGAAATTGATTTGGCACAAAGAAATGCAGAGCTTACAAATTGTGCAACATTAGTAGATCATAGAAAACATGGTTTGATGAAAGAAATAATGAAAAAGTTAGAACAGGATTTAGTAAGTCAATCAATCTATTGTTCTTACACAATTGCGCGCTCGTTATCATATGGTATGAACGCTGTTTTCCATCAGTTGGGGTACATGTATACTGGTAGAATGACAAATAATTGTTACATTTACGATAAATTAGAAGACATGAACATTTGGGTCAAAGATCTTTCAGAAATAGTCTCTTAATGTATAACTGCCGAAAATTGAGCATGAAATCGCTGAATTTTCGGCAGTAAAAGGATGGTGAGAATGATGATTTCAACAATTCCAACTAATGAAATGATTAGTGCTATATTAAACAGTATCGATGAATCAATTCATGCTGTCGACAATAATGGAATGACTATATTTTATAATCAAGTTGCAGCCGAGAATGATGGCGTTTCAGTTGAAGATGTTCTTGGAAAACATGTGCTTGAGGCTTTTCCTTCATTGACGAAAGAAACTAGTACCTTACTTAAGGTATTGGAGACAAAGCAGCCAATTATACAACAGCCACAGCGATATGAGAACATAAAAGGTAAGTTCATTGATACAATTAATACAACGATTCCGATCATGCTAGATGACAATCTCATTGGTGCTGTTGAAATTGCAAAAGACTATTCGACGATTAAAAAGCTTGGAGAAAAGGTTTTAGATTTACAAGCTCGTATGAAATCACAAACTAAACAGGGTAAAACGAAACAAGCTCATTCTTATACCATTTCAGATATTTTGACTAACGACACCGCTTTATTAGAGGTTAAAATGCAAGTTGAGAAAGTAGCTAATGCTGATTCAGCAGTACTAGTCGTTGGCGAAACTGGAACTGGAAAAGAACTATTTGTACAGTCGATTCATCATTGTTCAATTCGTTGTCATAATCCTTTTATCGCTCAAAATTGTGCAGCTTTACCCGAATCATTGTTAGAAAGTATACTGTTTGGGACTACAAAAGGTAGTTATACAGGGGCGTTAGATCGGGCGGGATTATTTGAGTTGGCAGATGGAGGAACATTATTTTTAGATGAGCTTAATTCTATGCCGTTAGAGCTTCAAGCAAAGCTATTAAGAGTATTAGAGGATGGAGTCGTTCGACGAATTGGTGATCAAAAGACTCGAAAAGTAAATGTTCGGGTAATTGCTGCGATTAACGAATCTCCTTTAGATTGTGTCCAAAACGGAACAATGCGACCAGATTTGTATTATCGTTTAAATGTTTTTTCATTGTTCATTCCACCTTTACGAGAACGAAATTTTGATATTGAGTTATTAACATCTCACTTTGTCGAGTTGTTTAATGAACGCTTCTCAAAAAATGTAAGAAACGTGGAACATACTGTATTTGAGTTATTTCATCAATACAATTGGCCAGGTAATGTACGCGAATTAAAGCATACGATTGAGCACGCGATGATTATGGCAGAGGGCCATACGCTAACAGTCAAACATCTGCCAATTCAACTTCAACAGATTAAAAAAAGTACTGACACAAAGGGAGTACAACCATTGCGAATGGCGATGCAAGAAATGGAGGCTTCGCTCATTAAACAAGCATTACTTCAAACGAAAGGTAATATTCAGCAGGCTGCAGCACTGATTGAAATACCGCGTCAAACGCTTCAGTATAAGATACAAAAACTAAATATAACTGTATAAGCTGCCAAAATGTAGGCGGTTTCAGATTGTTGGAAAAACGATTATTTTCCTTGTTGTTAACCTGCTCTTAGTACTCTTATAATTAATGGTAAAGCCGTGTTATATAAGGTTTTACGCATCAAAGGGAAAGTATCCCCGATCAATCTCAACGTCATTTTTTATACTGTAACGATAAAATAAGCCGCCTAAATTTAGGCGGTTTTTTATGTTTATTTGAATATAAAATATTTATTTACTAAAGTTTCTATCAGATTTGGGTATGTGTAAAAAAAATAAAACGTTCGAATAGTTAGAATTTTCAATGTTAATGTGGGTTTATTATTTTTTTTATGTAAAGTTTGTTAAACTTTGGCACGACTCTTGCTTTATAAAAAATATAATATTCGAAGGGGGATGTACGTATGGTAAATGCAGTTTACGCTCCAAATAGACATTGGAAAGAAATCGATTTGTGGAAAGACGTAACAGAAGAACAGTGGAATGATTGGGTTTGGCAACTAACAAACACAATTAAGACATTAGATGACTTAAAAAAGGTAATCAATATTACACCAGAAGAAGAAGATGGCGTTAAGATTGCTACAAAAACGATTCCGTTAAACATTACACCATACTATGCTTCTCTAATGAATCCAGATGATCCACGTTGTCCGGTTCGTATGCAATCAGTACCTATTTCTTCAGAGATTAACAAAACAAGATTTGATTTAGAAGATCCATTACATGAAGATGAGGACTCTCCTGTACCAGGACTAACTCACAGGTATCCAGATCGCGTATTATTTTTAGTAACAAACCAATGCTCAATGTATTGTCGCTATTGTACAAGACGCCGATTCTCTGGCCAAATTGGAATGGGTGTGCCGAAAAAGCAGCTTGATGCAGCTATTAACTATATTAGTAAGACGCCACAAGTTCGAGATGTATTAATCTCAGGTGGAGACGGCTTATTAATTAATGACAATATTCTAGAATACATTTTGAAAAATTTAAGAGACATTCCACACGTAGAAATCATTCGTATTGGTACAAGGGCGCCTGTTGTGTTCCCGCAACGTATTACAGAAAATCTTTGTAATATCTTAAAAAAGTATCATCCAGTTTGGTTAAATACGCATTTTAATACTTCGATTGAAATCACAGAAGAATCAAAACGAGCGTGTGAAATGCTTGCAAATGCTGGGGTACCTTTAGGAAATCAAGCGGTTATCTTAGCAGGAATTAACGATAGTGTGCCGATTATGAAAAAGCTAATGCATGACCTAGTTAAAATTCGCGTTCGTCCTTACTATATTTATCAGTGCGATTTATCAGAAGGAATTGGTCATTTCCGTGCTCCTGTTTCTAAAGGATTAGAAATTATGGAAGGTCTACGTGGTCATACATCTGGCTATGCAGTCCCAACATTCGTGGTTGATGCCCCTGGTGGTGGAGGAAAGATTTCTCTACAGCCAAATTATATGATTTCACAAAGTGCAGACAAAGTTGTTCTTCGTAACTTTGAAGGCGTTATCACAACGTATCCAGAACCACAAAATTATGTTCCAGGAAGAGCGGATGCTTATTTTAAAGAAATTTATCCTGATATGGATGAAAAACGCTCTAATGCAGGTATTGCAGGATTAATGAATGAAACGAAATTCAATCTTGTACCTGAAGGGTTACAGCGTATGGATCTAAGAAAAACATATGCAACGAATCCAGAACACGCTTCATTAAAAGATAAACGTGAAAAACGTGATGAATTAAAAGAAAAGAAATTCCAAGCACAGATTACTAAGGTTCAAAATAATGAAGAACTAGTTGGAAGTGCAAATGCAAAAGGTGATGCTGAATGAAGACATGTCAATGGTGTGAGTCTGTCAATGTAAGTGAGACAACAAACACTGTATATTGGGAACTTCCAGACGGAACAAAAGCAATTGAGATTCGGGATACACCATGTATTGAATGTCACGAATGTTTTATAACGTATCAAACAGATGAAACGGTTAACGTAATTGAGGAGCAATTATTTCTAATTAATACAAAGTTGCTTGAGAAAACAATACAATTTGTTGAGTTATTGCAGCAACCTAGATTATTAAAAAGAAATTATTTTGATTTCTCTAAATAGGGGATCGGAAGCGACAAACGCTTCCGATTTTTCTCTAATGAAATGTTAGCTGGATAGAATAATAATCAATGAGCGCTAAGAATAAATATTGTAAGCGTTTTATACGCAGGGTAGATAAATGAAAATAGTAGATTTCATAATCGGTTGAATAAAAGAATCCTAATCTATACGAATAATTGATGTTATGAAAAGAAACAATTTCAATCTTATGTTTCAAAAGTTGACTGAAAAAGGGGTAATGTAATGAAAAATTCAGTTAGTACATTAACAGTCCTTGAATCTAAGAATCAATTATCATCGGTGACAGGTGAGTTAAAACGAGGATTAAAGCCTCGACATTTAACAATGATTTCACTCGGTGGAACAATCGGAACTGGTTTATTTTTAGCAAGTGGTGGTGCCATTCACAATGCTGGACCCGGCGGTGTTCTCGTATCTTATATCGCAATTGGAATCATGGTGTATTTTTTAATGACAAGCCTTGCAGAAATGGCTACATATATGCCAGTCGCAGGATCGTTTAGCACTTACGCAACTAAGTTTGTGGACCCTGCGTTAGGCTTTGCTCTTGGTTGGAATTACTGGTATAACTGGGCAATTACAATCGCTGCAGAATTAGCAGCAGTAACAATGATTATGAAATTTTGGCTCCCTGAAACGTCTTCAATTCTATGGAGTGGATTGTTTTTAGCAATCATATTTCTACTAAACTATCTCTCTGTAAAAGGTTTTGGTGAATCAGAATACTGGTTTTCATTAATAAAAGTTGTAACAGTCATTGTGTTTTTAATTGCGGGCTTCTTAATGATTTTTGGAATCATTGGTGGAGAAGCAGTTGGATTTAAAAATTTTACGATTGGTGATGCACCTTTTCATGGTGGATTTATGACAACACTAGGAATTTTTATGGCAGCAGGTTTTTCATTTCAAGGAACAGAATTATTAGGTGTTGCAGCAGGAGAAAGTGAGGAACCAAATAAGAATATACCTCGTGCAGCTCGGCAAATATTTTGGCGCATTCTTTTATTTTATGTTTTATCGATTATTGTAATTGGACTATTAATTCCCTATACAAATGAAAATCTAGCAAGTGGTGATGTTGCTGTTAGTCCTTTCACTTTAGTATTTGATAAAGCTGGAATTGCTTTTGCAGCATCAATTATGAATGCTGTTATCTTAACTGCTGTATTGTCGGCAGGAAACTCAGGTATGTATGCTTCGGCAAGAATGCTATGGGATCTTGCGCGACAAGATAAAGCACCAAAATTTCTTGGTAAATTAAATAAGCGCGGGATTCCAGTAAATGCTTTGATAGCAACTTCTGCAGTCGGAACAATTGCATTTTTAGCTTCTTTATATGGTGACGGTGTTGTATACGTTTGGCTATTAAATGCTTCAGGAATGTCTGGATTTATTGCGTGGATCGGTATCGCGATCTGTCACTATCGATTTAGAAAAGCATTTATAGCGCAAGGGAGAGATTTAAACGATTTACCTTATAAGGCTAAATGGTATCCGTTTGGACCATTGTTTGCATTTGCGCTATGTGGGGTTGTGATTCTTGGACAAAACTATGCGGCATTTACTGGAGAATCCATCGACTGGAATGGCGTTCTTGTTTCATATATCGGTTTACCACTTTTTCTAGCACTCTGGATTGGTTACAAACTGATAAAAAGAACTAAAATCGTTCCAATCAAAGAGTGTGACTTAAATAATAACTAAATAACTAAATAACTAAAAAAGAAGATTAAATGACTAATATGTTTTGATTCCCCGACTATATATAGGATGGTGTAAAAATGAGTAAAAGAAAATTCGTTAATATCCAAACATCAATTCCTGGTCCAAAATCTATGGATCTACTTGAGAGAAGAAAAAAAGCAGTGCCTAAAGGGATTAGTAATAATTGTGAAACCTTTGTAAAGAGTGCTAGTGGCGCGCTTGTAGAAGATATTGATGGGAATACATTCATTGATTTTGCTGGAGCAATTGGCACGTTAAATGTAGGACATTCTCATCCTAGAGTAGTTAGAGCGCTTCAAAATCAGTTAGAGAATTTTATTCATACTGGTTTTAATGTCATGATGTATGAATCGTATATTCAACTTGCTGAACGTCTAGCTGAGGTTTCGCCTGGTAGTTTTGAAAAACAAGTTGCTTTTTTTAATAGTGGAGCAGAAGCAGTCGAAAACGCAGTGAAGATTGCGAGAAAGTATACAAAACGTCAAGGAATTATTTCATTTACTAGAGGTTTTCATGGAAGAACTTTGATGACAATGACGATGACTAGTAAGGTAAAACCTTATAAGTTTGGTTTTGGTCCATTTGCACCTGAGGTTTATAAGGCTCCTTATCCATACGTTTATCGCCGTCCAGATCAGTTGAGCGAAAAGGAATATAGTCAATTTATGATTGAACAATTTGAACAGTTTCTTATTTCTGAAGTTGCGCCTGAAACCATTGCAGCTGTTGTAATGGAACCAATCCAAGGCGAGGGTGGTTTTATTGTTCCAGATCGTAACTTTGTGAAAAGAGTAAGAGAGATTTGTTCTGAACATGGCATTTTATTTGTTGCTGATGAAATACAAACGGGCTTTGCAAGAACGGGTAAATACTTTGCAATCGAACATTTTGGAATTGAGCCAGACTTAATTACCATCTCAAAGTCTATGGGTGCTGGCGTACCAATTAGTGGTGTAATCGGTAGAAAAGAGATAATGGATGTTTCTGAGAGCGGGGAATTAGGTGGCACTTACGCAGGCAGTCCGCTTGGTTGTCAGGCTGCATTAGCTGTACTAGATATTATTGAAGATGAAGGTTTAAATGATCGAGCTGTTATCATTGGAGATAAAGTAAATAGTAGAATGCATCAATGGGCACAGCGTTTTGAACAAATAGGCGATATTAGAGGCATTGGTGCAATGTGTGCGATGGAAATTGTTACAAATAAAACTGATAAAACACCTGACAAAGTAGCTGTTGGGAAAATTGTAAAGGAAGCAAATAGTAGAGGATTAATGCTATTAAGTGCTGGAATTTTTGGGAATGTCATTCGTTTATTAATGCCATTAACGATTACTGATGAACAACTGGAAGAAGGACTTGATATTTTAGGAGAGTCAATTGGAGCAGTGTTATCATCAGAATTACAATTGGAGGTAAACTTATGAGCCAAATAAAAGAAAAACATGAAATCTATCCAATGTATATAGATGGGAACTGGGTTGGAAATGATAAAGGTTCATTTACAAAAGTAACTAATCCGGCAACTGGAATGGTGATCGGTGCAATTCCGACTGGTGGTACGACTGAAGCAAAACAAGCAGTAGATGCTGCTCATAGAGCTTTTAAAATTTGGTCGAAAAAGACAGCAGAAGAACGATCTTCTTTACTGATGAAATGGCACCGTTTAATTGATGAGAATAAAGAAGAGTTAGCTAAGTTAATGACGCTTGAACAAGGAAAGCCTTTAAAGGAAGCACTTGGAGAGATGGCTTATGCTAATGGATTTATATCTTGGTATGCAGAGGAAGGAAAGAGGATTTATGGTGAAACGATTCCAGCCTCGCAGCCTAATAAGCGAATCTTGGTAAGAAAAGAACCAGTTGGAGTTGTAGCCGCAATTACGCCGTGGAATTTTCCAGCTGCAATGATTACAAGAAAAGTAGCACCCGCCCTTGCTGCAGGTTGTACAACAGTTATTAAACCAGCAACCCAAACACCGCTAACGGCATTAAAGCTAGCTGAATTAGCACATGAAGCGGGAATACCAAAAGGTGTACTGAATGTCGTTACAGGCAAATCTTCAGAAATTGGCGAAGCATGGTTAAAAGATCCTAGAGTGACGAAGATTACATTTACTGGATCAACTGAAGTCGGAAAAACGCTCATGAGGTGCGCAGCCGAGAATGTTAAAAAGGTTTCATTGGAGCTTGGTGGAAATGCGCCTTTTATTGTCATGGATGACGCAAATTTGCAAAAAGCAGCAGTAGGTCTGGTTCAGTCAAAATTTCGAAATGCAGGTCAAACTTGCATTTGTACGAACAGAATTTATGTTCATAAAAAAGTAGCTGAAGAATTTACGATGCTTTTTAAAAAAGAGCTAGAAAAGTTAAAGGTGGGCAATGGATTAGATGAAGGTATCGATATCGGGCCATTGATTGACCGCGATGCATTAGAAAAAGTAAAAATGTTAGTAGACGATGCGACTAAAAACGGAGGCAAAGTTGTATTTAGTGGTGAACAACCAACTAAATTAGAAGGCTTTTACTATGCACCAACAATTTTGTCAGGTATTACAGATGATATGGCATGTATGAAGGAAGAAATATTTGGTCCAATTGCGCCAATATCTACGTTTAACACTGAAGAAGAAGTAATTGAAAGAGCTAATAATTCAGTATATGGGTTAGCTGCTTATGTATACACAGAAAACCTAAGCCGTTCATTTAGAATAACGGAAGCATTGGAGTACGGAATTATCGGTTTAAATGATGCATTGCCTTCAGCTGTTCAAGTTCCTTTCGGAGGCTATAAAGAAAGCGGACTCGGAAGAGAGGGCGGCCATTTTGGAATAGAAGAGTTTTTAGAAGTCAAATATATTTCTATAGGGTTAGAGCTATAGGGAATTTAAAACATTTTTAAGACATAGAGTCATTGTGATTCTAATGTCTTTTTTTTATGTTCAATTAACATTTTTGTTAGTGAGTATTTAATAAGAAATTAACTAATTTCAGGTAGAACTTGAAGAAATCAACTGATGAGAAAAATAAAATTCGGGAAATCTTTCTTCAGCCCTAACTATTTGGTAAGATAGTAGCTACTTGGATACGCAGGATCTCTTACGAGGTTGCAAAAATCATGATCATAAAGTTTCGCATGGGGTGAAGTCGATGGATTCAACTATTCAAACTTATTTTGAGAATCTTGATTCTACTGATAAGAATCTACAATATGAGGCGTTTAACTATATTATTTCAGTTACTAAAGAAAAGGTAGATTGGTCGTACGAAGTATGGGATAAGTTAAAGGGAGATTTAACGCAAAAAGGTAACCACCAAAGATCCAGAGCGGCACAGTTTCTTTCTAACCTGGCAATTAGTGATCCCGAAAAAAGAATCGTACATGATTTCCCTGACATTTGGAAAGTAACTTACGATCCAAAATTCGTAACAGCAAGGCATACCTTGCAAGCGATTTGGAGAGTCGGATTAGCAGGTCCCGAGCAAAGAGAGATGGTCATTCATCATTTATCAGATCGATTTCTAAATTGCAAAGAAGAGAAAAACTGTACTTTAATTCGCTTCGATATCATTCAGTGCTTAAAGAACTTACATGATGAAGTAGGAATTGAAGAGATCAAACATCTTGCATTAGATTTAATTGAAAAAGAAGAAGATCTTAAATATCAGAAAAAGTATAAGACAGTTTGGAAATAAGTCATTTTCAGACTGCCTGCCAAACGCTCGCTTTCTTCGTTGCTTCGCCTGCTTGCGGTGCTCATTACCGTCAAAGGTAATTCCGCTCCTCATCCGGCTTGCGCCTCGAAAGACAAGCGTTTTCAGACAGTCTGAATCTTTGAGTTTTTGTACTTTTTCCATAAACTTAAAACGCATCCTCTAATAGAAGAGGATGCGTTTATTTTATTTATTCTATATTCTTAGTTTGTAATTAACTCATCATTTGTTTAATTAAGGCACGATTACGTTGTTTAAACACATCATTATGTGATGAAACCATGGCAGCACTACTTGCATCAGGTTGAATATATTGTTTTGCTTTGTTCACTGCGTTTGCAGCATCTTGAAAAGCACCAGCAATCAATTGTAATTTACCATCATGCATTAAAATATCGCCAGCAGCAAACAATCCTTCAATGGATGTTTCACTTGTAGTATTCCCTTTAATGTAATAGTTCTGAATCATTTCAATTTGAATTTCACTATTATTTAATAATGAAGTATCTTGTTCATAACCATGATTAATGATTACTTCGTCAATTTGTAAATGTGATATTTCATTTGTTTCATTATTAGTAAGTTCAACTTGATCAATTTCTTCGTTATTGATACCAGCAATTAATTTAGTAATAGAAGTATTAAATAGACAGTCAACCGAACTATTCATTAATTGAGATACCCCAGCTTCATGACCCTTTAAAGCTTCTTTACGATATGTTAAATAGACTTTTTTAGCAATCGGCTCTAATTCATTCGCCCAGTCAATTGCTGTATTTCCTCCGCCAGATATGATAACAGTTTTATCTTTAAAGCGTTTTAATGATTTTACAGTATAGTTTAGATTTGAAACTTCGAATCGTTCCGCACCTTCAATTTCAAGCTTTTGAGGATTTAGAATCCCACTACCTACAGCTACAATAACTGTTTTTGAAAAATGTTTTTGTCCTGAAGATGTTTCTAAGACAAAATGGCCTTCTTCATTTTTATTAATTGTTTCTACTTTTTCGTTTAAAACAACAGTCGGATCAAAGGTTAACCCTTGTTGTACGATTTGCTTAATAAATTTCTCACCAGGAATAGGTGGCTGACCGCCAACATCCCAAATCATTTTTTCTGGATAAACATGAACCTTACCACCTAATTGTGGTTGGAACTCAATTATTTTTGTTTTCATTTCTCTTAATCCACTATAGAAAGCAGAATATAGTCCAGCTGGACCTCCGCCGATTACTGTTACATCAAAAAGCGCTTCCATTGTCATTACCGTTTCACTCCAGTAAGTTTCCGTTATTGATTATCATTCTCAATAAATATAAACTATTCTCACACTTTTTTCAATATTAATTTACAAACTATATTGACAATAGATTAGAATCAGATTATATTTACAAAGTGATGCGAAATTGATAATCATTATCAATAAATTCATAATATACAATGAATGGAGGTCAATTTATGGTACGTCTGTATACTGATGATTTAACCATTGGCTATGGAGAGCGTTTGATTGTAAAAGACCTTAATATAAAAATACCCGATAAGCAGATTACAACTATTATAGGATCAAATGGATGTGGGAAATCGACACTTTTAAAGGCGATTACACGTATTATTTCACATCAATCTGGAACTATTATTTTAGATGGTGAAAACATTTCATCAGAAAATACAAAATTACTTGCTAAGAAGATGGCAATATTGCCTCAAACACCTGAGAGTGCAAGTGGATTAACAGTTGGTGAATTAGTATCATATGGCCGTTTCCCATATCAAAGTGGTTTCGGACGTTTAACAAAGAAGGATATTGAAGTGATTGACTGGGCACTTGAAGTGACTGGTACACAAGAATATAAATATCAACCGGTTGATTCTCTTTCTGGAGGTCAACGTCAACGCGTATGGATTGCGATGGCACTTGCTCAAGAAACAGAAATTATTTTCCTTGATGAACCGACTACATATTTAGATATGGCTCATCAACTTGAGATTCTAGAACTACTACAAAGATTAAACCGAGAACAAGAACGTACTATTGTAATGGTGTTACATGATTTAAATCAAGCTGCTCGTTTTGCTGATTATATTATCGCTTTAAAAGACGGTGAAATCGTAAAAGCAGGAAATTGTGAAGAAGTCATTTGTCATGAGGTACTGAAAGAAGTATTCCAGATTGATACAGAAATAGGAAGAGATCCTAGAACAAACAAACCTATGTGTATAACATATAATTTATTATAAGGGGATAGATTGATGAAGAAATTTTTAGTACCATTCCTACTAGTTTTCGTATTGATTATTAGTGCTTGTAGTAATGGTTCAACAGACAAAGATAAAGGTAAAAGCGCAAAAAAATCTGGAACAATTACATATGAATCTCAAAATGGTCCAGTTAAAGTACCAGCTGATCCAAAACGTGTAGTTGTACTTTCATCATTTGCAGGAAATGTAATGGCTTTAGATGTTAACATTGTTGGTGTGGATGCATGGTCAAAAGCTAATCCACGTTGGACTGATCAATTAAAAGGTGCGGAAGAAGTAACAGACGAAAGTCTAGAAAAAATTATCGAATTAAACCCAGATTTAATTATTGGCTTAGATAATGTTAAAAACATTGATAAATTAAAAGAAATTGCTCCGACAGTAGTTTATACTTATGGAAAAGTAGATTACTTAACTCAACACATTGAAATTGGTAAACTATTAAATAAAGAAAAAGAAGCTCAAGCATGGGTAGATGATTTTAAAGAACGTGCTGCACAAGCTGGTGAAGACATCAAAGCGAAAATTGGTGCTGACACAACTGTTTCTGTTATTGAAAAATTCGATAAGCAGCTTTATGTTTACGGAAATAACTGGGGACGCGGTACAGAAATTCTTTATCAAGAAATGAAATTAAAAATGCCTAAAAAGGTTGAAGAAAATGCTTTAAAGCCTGGATATTTTGCGATTTCATTAGAAGTACTTCCTGAATTCATGGGAGATTATGTGATCTTTAGTAAATTTGATCAAACAGATACTTCAGTAGAAACAACAGAAACTTATAAGAATATCCCAGCTGTTAAAAATCAACATGTATATGAAGTAAATGGAAGTGAATTCTACTTCAATGATCCACTTACTCTAGATATGCAATTAGATTTCTTTAAAGAGAAATTTCTAGCTAACTAACTAAAAAGAGTAGGGATTCTTGTTTTAAAGAATTCCTACTCTTTCATTCTATTAGAGAAAAGATGAGAGAATAATGACAAAAAAAAATAAAGGTTCAATTCCATTCTTTTTTAAACTCATTTTAGGATTACTGATTTTTTTAAGCATGTTTGTCATATCGATTATATATGGAGCTGCAGATACAACTGTTAGCGATGTGTGGAAAGCTATTTTTACGAATGCAAAAAGTCAGCAAATATCGATCATTCAAGAAATTCGCTTGCCTCGTGAGGTTGCAGCGATTTTTGTCGGAGCAGCATTAGCAGTGGCGGGTGCAATCATGCAAGGGATGACTAGAAATCCACTGGCTGATCCAGGCTTACTTGGATTAACTGCAGGCGCCAATGCAGCACTTGCAATTACAATTGCCTTTTTCCCTTCGCTTAATTATTTTGGGATTATGATTGCTTGTTTCATCGGAGCGGCAGTAGGTTCTCTTATCGTTTTTGGTATTGGTTCGATGAAAAAGGGAGGCTTTTCACCTTTTCGTATCGTACTAGCTGGGGCGGCTGTTTCAGGATTTTTATATGCGATTTCAGATGGAATCGGAATCTATTTTAAAATCTCTCAGAACATCTCAATGTGGACGTCTGGAGGATTAATCGGGACATCATGGGGACAGATTAAGATCGTTGTTCCCTTTATTGTCATAGGAATTATCATTTCACTTTTCCTATCTAGACAATTGACAATCCTTAGCTTAAATGAAGAAGTAGCTATTGGTTTAGGTCAAAACACAAATAAAATCAAGGCAATACTGTTCGTCGTCATTATTTTACTTGCAGGTGCTTCAGTTGCATTAGTTGGAAATATGGCATTTCTTGGATTAATGGTACCGCATATTGTACGTGCATTCGTTGGTACAGATTATCGTTTTATTTTACCTATGTCAGCTATTTTTGGAGCTACATTTTTACTTTTCGCGGATACACTTGGAAGAACGATCAATATACCATATGAAACACCGGTTGCTGCAATCGTTGCGATGATTGGTCTACCTTTCTTCTTAATCATTGTTCATAAAGGAGGTAAGGAATTCTCATGATCCAACCTGCAGTCATTCGAAAACAACGAATTATTTTGATCGTACTTGCACTTCTCATATTCATTACAATGGTCATTGGAATGGGAATGGGTTATTCTGCAATTCCATATAGTAGATTACTACCAACATTTTTAGGTGATGGTACGTTTAAAGAAGAATTTATTATATTTTCTATAAGATTGCCACGAATGATTATCACTTTTCTAGCTGGGATGGCACTAGCTTTATCTGGTGCAATTTTACAAGGAATTACAAGAAATGATATGGCTGAACCAGGGATTTTAGGTTTCAATGCTGGGGCTGGTGTAGCCATTACAATTTTCTTTTTATACATGCCAATAGAAGCAGGATCATTTGTTTATGTCATTCCAATTGTAGGATTCTTTGGTGCATTATTAACAGCTGGAATTATCTATGTATTTTCTTATAAAAAAAATACTGGTCTTCAACCGGTACGATTAGTACTAGTTGGGATCGGATTATCTATGGCATTATCAGGTATTATGATTGTACTGATTTCATCTGCAGAACGCGTAAAAGTTGATTTTATTGCAAAATGGTTGGCAGGAAGTATTTGGGGTACTGATTGGCCATTCATATGGGCTTTCCTACCTTGGCTCATTATCCTTATTCCATTTACTTTATATAAAGCGAATACACTAAATATTCTTAGCTTAAATGAGCCAGTTGCGATCGGCGTAGGGATATCACTTGAAAAGGAACGTGTCATTTTACTTTTATCTGCGGTAGCTTTAGCAGCTTCAGCAGTTTCGATAACTGGTGGAATTGCATTTATTGGCTTAATGGCCCCGCACATGGCAAAAAGTTTAATTGGTCCAAGGAATCAACTATTTCTTCCAATTGCTATCTTAATAGGTGGACTATTGCTTTTACTAGCGGATACAGTTGGCCGTAATTTAGTTGAACCAGAAGGTATTCCTGCTGGGATCGTCGTTGCATTAATAGGTGGACCTTATTTTGTTTATTTAATCTTAAAAAAATCATAATCAATTTTTGAAAAACCATGAATAAAAAGTTCATGGTTTTTTTGTGTAGAAGTAAGTGGGAAATCTTTGGTGTGATTGAAAACTCTTGTCTACTGTGGCCAGAATTCAAATGACAGAAGAGTAACCTTAATTGAAATTGAACCGGAAGGCGAAGAAAGACGTGCGTTTGATGATAAACAAAGTGTTAGTTTTATTAAAGCTAAATAGGACCATTCACCATTTTATGAAAATAGGACAAGTATACAATCATTTTTACAGTTTTTTCATATAAAGTGTAAAATAAGAAACTTTCAAGTTGTAAGACTCGGTCAAGATCATCGAAGAATTCGGTTTCCGATACTGATCTTGATGAATTGAATGGTGAGTCTAGCCGAGTTTCAGGTAGCTGGTAGTAGAATGAAAGTTGATAACTGTGATACTGCTAGTTCGAAAATAGATGAGACGCAGCAATGAATAGGAGTTCCGATGTTGCAAATATTAACACGAAAAAACCACACAGTAGTAACTGGTGGTAATATGTTTAAAAAGATGATCCATTTCCCAAAAGAGACATTGTTTTATGTTACAAGCAATGCCTCTTTTTTAATGGCTAATGATTATTACATAACAGAGTCTAAAAATTAAATATGCAATGTCTCTTCAACAAAAGTCACTTTATTGTCTTTTAATGATTGAATTCTTGCTAATGATTCAACACGATATCCTCGTTCGCGAAGAAGATTACCGCCTTCTTGGAATGATTTTTCAATAACAATTCCGAAACCAACTGCATCGGCTTTTGCTTCTTCAACAATCGAAAGCAAGCCAAGTGCAGCTTGGCCATTTGCTAAAAAGTCATCAATAATGAGAACTCTGTCGCCTGCCTCTAACCACTTATGGGATATTGAAATTTCATTTTCTTCTTTTTTCGTAAATGAATATACTTTAGCAGTATAAACGTCATGCTGCATTGTAATTGATTTTTTCTTGCGAGCAAATACAAGAGGAACTTGTAATGCTAAAGCTGTCATTAACCCAGGACCAATTCCAGAAGATTCAATTGTTACTACCTTCGTAATATTTTCAGAAGAAAATAAACGTGCAAATTCTTCGCCAATCTCTTTCATTAAAAAAGGATCCATTTGATGATTCAAAAATGCATCAACCTTTAATACATCATTTGCTAGAACAGTTCCTTCTTTTTCGATTTTATCTATTAATAACTTCATTTAGATATCCCCCTTATTTATACAAAGCTTCGTTTAAATAACCAGACCTATACAAAAAAACTCAAAACATATTACTCCACTATTAAAAATGAGTGAAGTAACACATTTTGAGCTTTAAAAAATCACATGTAATAATAAACTACCAGCTGTGTTACCACTCATAGTCGGTATATTTACGGTTAACCGGTAGAAACTTGTGAGCCATATCCTCACGATTATACGAGTGAATAGATTATGAATTTAATGAAACTATAACATGTTTTCAATCGAAAGGTCTAGTTTAATCAAGGAATAACATTATTTGACACTAATAAATATAAAATCCTCATTACGAAGGTTATATTGCTGGATGTATAAAGAAATATCACTTTATGAATTTGGAAATTTGACTGATATTTCTTTGGGTTAATGTTGATTGAATATAGATGATTGGAAATCCTTCAAGATGAAGTTGGAAATCAGATATGATTAAATCTAAATTCAAAGAAATTAGATTTTCTTGTGTTAATCCTCCTTGCTTAAGTTCTACAAATTGAATCTTGTTACTGAATGCTTGTTCAAGTCTAGACATTAGGTATTGTTGTAAACCATATCCCTCACTTGTTAATAGTAATACTCTATTTTTGTTGAGTTTCTGCCTAAGTACAGAGGCTTGAATCGTTAACGTAATCCTAGCGACAACATCATTCGTCGCTTCAAAATAGGAATATTTTCTAGTCCAATTGTTCAGTACACGTTTAACAGTTTGATATAATTCCCGGTAATTAGTTTGAACATATTGGTCGATCGTACTTGAAGGTTTATTCATTTCTGTAGAGTTTATCAGTAGGGTAAAATCCTTAAATTGCTTTTGTAATGAAATAATAAATTCATTATTCAAATGTAAAGTAAAACCTAACTCACTTCCCAGCATATCCACAAATACATATAGCTCTTCATAAAAAGTATTTTTTTGATAATGGTATAAATTCAGGACTTCAGAATGTCCAATTTTACTATGACTGTATGAAGGTAATATAGAAATAAATAAAGAGCATGCAAGCCTCTCCTCATGAGAAATTTTCAGATTGTAGTATTTTTCAATTTGGTCACAAATTTCATTTGAAACTGAAAAGAATAAAGACTTTTCTATCTGATAAATCGCTTCTTTATGTAACGATAAAAGAGGTTTATGCTTTATTCGATGGATCATGGTACCAATGTAATAAACATATTTGTATGTTGTAGGAGGAGATAGGAATAATTCGTGTTTCTCAGATACACTAGTAACGATATTTTTTAAATCACTTACTGTATAGGATTCAAATACCCACGAATTTGTATGAGAATAAATATTATATAAGAGATCACAACAAAGTACTCTTTTTTGAAATTCCGAGCCTTCAATAAAAAGTGGCATCCGTTTTAATGTTAACTGATAAGATTTTAATATTTCCTCAATACGACTGAGTATTTTATATACGGAAGTGTGCTGCATATAGAGAGCTTTCCCTAAATCACTTATAAACTTTATTTCTTTAATAAGAATGAAGCTTAGTGCTTGATTTATAGTGAAATTTTTTAAAAATGAGGAACGGATTTCATCAAAAGTAGATTGGGATGGCATATGTAGGTAAACGCCTTTGCCTTTTTTTATATCGATATGCCAATCGATGGGTAAGGAAGAATTGATGATTTGAATATCATTCAGAATTGTTTTTTCTGTGCAATTTAGAATATTAGCAATTTCTTTAGATTTGAACCATTTATCATGTGTACTTAAAATATCAATAATTTGATATCTACGGTTAATTGCCTTGTCCATTGTATTCACCACTTTAATAGTAAGTAATATAATTTTGTGATTTCTTTCACAAAATTTATCAAATTTAACGTAAGTTTTTAATTTTATTTTAAAGTATTCACGTGACTTTGGACATGATAATTATTTCCTTTGTATTCGGTAAAAAAGTTTGTTCGAGGCGGCCTTCTTCGAAAGTGTACATCCTAGATTTATTAATAAATTATGCATTCTTAAATAGTATCAATATTTTGAAAACAACAAGGTGAATTCAATTCAGCATCAAACTGTAAATTGTTTGGTGTTTTTTAGTGCTTTTGGGGGATTTTATATTATTCGAAAAATAGATAAAATTCTTTAGTGCTTATATTTTCAACATTTTTCGACATCGATATGATTAGTTAGGAGAGATTTATTTTGAATATAAAAATAAAGAAATGGACAAGCGGTATTGCAATCATGATGGTTGCTGTATTGTTATTATGCTCTTGTTCAACAAAACAGGTTGAAACAGATAGCAAAAAAAGATTAAAAGTAGGCATTATGCTTTCTTCAGTTGGATTGGGTGACCAATCATTTAGTGATGCTGCTTTTTCGGGATTGATTAAAGCTAGAGAAGAGAACGATATATTTTTTGATTATCGTGAGCCTTCGGACGATTTAAGTTTCGAGGAAGGTTTTACTGAATTGGTTAAGGAAGATTGTGAACTTGTTGTTGGACTTGGATTCTCTGTTAAAGAAAGTTTAGAAAAAGTCGCAAAAGAATATCCAAATCAAAAGTTCCTATTAATAGATGAGACTTCTGAACTACCGAATGTAACGAGCCTTACTTTTAAAGAAGAAGAAGGAAGCTTTTTAGTTGGTGCAATTGCAGGCCTTACAACAAAAACGAATGTTGTCGGTTTTATTGGTGGAGAGGATGTACCACTTATTCAGAAGTTCGAAAAAGGATTTGCTGAAGGCGTAAAAGCTACCAATCCTAAAGCAAGCATTATGACAGAGTACGCTGGTGACTTTGGTAAAGCGGATTTAGGTGCAGAAATTGCTGGAGATATGATTAAACAAAAGAATGTTGATACATTATATGCTGCTGCGGGCTTTACGGGTGTTGGTGTATTACAAGAAGCACAAAAAAATAGTAAATATGCAATCGGTGTAGATACAGATCAGTTTTTTATTGCTGAAAAAGCTGTCGTGACGTCAATGTTAAAAAATGTAGATGTTGCGATTCAATCAGCTATTAAATCGTATATTGATGAAGATGGGAAGTTTCCAGAAAAGAATATGACATTTGGTTTAAAAGAAGATGGAGTTGGTAGTGCACCAATTCGCGTTATTACACTAGATCCAGAGAAGGAAAAAATCTTTGAGGATCTTAAACAAAAATTAGCAAATGGGGAAATTACAATTCCTTTAGATTGATAGGAATAGAGGTAAAATGATATGAAATTGCAAGGTAAAATAATTTTTAATGCAATGGTTTCTTTACTATTGTCTATGGGATTAATCGTGTATATTATCGTTCAGTTAGCAGGTATGCAATCTAAAAATAATGATATTGTTCCTGCAATGATGAACATTCAACAACTTAAAAGTTCAGTAATCCTAAGCCAGCAAGCTTTAAATAATTATTCTTTCTCAATGTCAGAAAGTAATCGAGCGGAAGTAGTGGATCAACTACAAGCAATTGATAAGGAAATAAAAGCATTAAACAAAGGCTTGAAGCTAGACGAACAAAAGAGATTATTAAAAAGCATTAATAGTAAATATGAACAACTAAAACAAAATTCTGAAACAGCAATGAATGACAAAAATAGCCCAGAAGTTAAACGTCAATCAATTAGAACACTAGGAATTTCAAACGATATTCATATGTTGGATATCGTTACGACTGAGCAATATGATACGTTAACTGCTGACCTAAGTGGAAAAATTCAATTTACATGGTTGCTAGCAGTCATTGGTGGTGCAACATTAACGGTTGCTGCTGCTATTTTCAGTTATTGGATGGCACGACGCATTTCAAATCCAATTAAAAAATTGAGTGGCTTAGCAGAAGAAGTAGCAAATGGAAATCTTGCCGTAGAATTAAAAGAAATAAATGGTAAAGATGAAATTGCTGATTTAAATCGTTCATTTAAACGTATGATCGAAAACCTTCGAGGAATTGTTACATCTGTTGAAGATTCAGGTGTACGAGTTGATCAATTAGCTAAAGAAATAGAATCTGATAATGACATGCTTACAGAAATTGTTAGTCAAATTGCTTCTTCGACAGAAGAGTTAACAATAGGTAGTCAAACGATCGCTGATGATCTTCAAACGACAGTAACGGTAGTAGAAGAAATGCAACGTAACTTTACCGCAACACTTAAAGGGACGAAACTGTCAGCTGAATATGGTGAGGAAGCAGTATCGGCAATTCAAATTGGTAGCAATGCAATGAAGGATCAACAACAGGTAGTAAATGATAATCTAAAAGCCATGTCAGTAATTGAACAATCTGTACAGGAATTAGTAGAGTTTGCTTCAGAGATTACTGAAATGACGGGTATTGTATCGAATATTGCTAAACAAACAAATCTTTTAGCTTTAAATGCATCGATTGAAGCTGCTAGAGCAGGCGAAGCAGGTAAAGGCTTTGCAGTCGTTGCAGAGGAAGTAAAAAAATTAGCTGAGCAATCTACGTCAGCAACGATGAAAATATTTGATTCTGTTAATCAAATTAAAGATGGCGTAAATAAGGTAAAAGATTCAGTAACGGAAGGACTTGAATTAGTTACTCGCCAAGAGGAAGCAATGGATATTACCGTTGAGTCGTTCCAGCTTAATAGCGAAAAGGTTCAACAAATTGCTGAGCAACTGGAAGCTTTAAACAAAGATATGGAAGCTTCTCAAGAATTAAGTATTAGAGTTATGGAGTCTATTGAAAATATTAGTTCAATTACTGAAGAGTCAGCAGCTGGAAGTGAAGAAATCGCTGCTTCGACAGTCGAACAACAAAAGAATTTCTTAACTGCAAGTGAAAAGGTTAAAGCTTTAAGACAAATTGCAGATGAAATGAAAAAGCAATTAGAACAATTTACAATTTAGATACAGTTAATAGAGTTATAGCGAAAAAACCTCACTGGTTCCAGTGAGGTTTTTTCTATTTGGATTGAAAAACACTTGTTTCTCCCGAATGTTGTTAACAATCTATTTAACGGATCTTTTTGTTTTTCCTTCAGTGTATTTAGTTTCGAATGGCTATCTAAAAAATAGGTAAATGGATTAGTAACAATGCCCAAGCATATTCCATATTTTGTTGTTGAGAGACTTGAAGATTTGGGATTTTTACGCTTATATTTTTTGTCCTATTACCTGTCCACTTTTTTATGTCTTTTTTGATCTTGCTTTCAAGTGAATATAATTTTGGAGGTTTTTAAAATGAATGATTTTCAAAATGAACTACAAAGATTAAACCTTGGTGAATTTCAATCTAGTGAAGTAGTACCTTGGGATCAAAACCAATATTATTTGGCTCAGGCTCGTCAATGTGGTGGCTGTGGCGGTTGCTTTAGATGCTTTAGTTGTTTCTTTTGCTTCTTTTTTACTTGCTTTAACTGTTTTAGTTGTTCCCGTTGTGGCGGCTGTGGCGGTCGTTGTGGAGGTTGCGGTCACTGTGGCGGTGGTGGCGGTCGCTGCGGAGGACATTAATCAATATTTTGTTACAAATAAAATCATCCCCCCACGCGAGTTTAGGTGGGGGTTTTCCTCTGTAAGATTAGACATAAGGGGTATGTAAAGTACATAGTAATATGATGAAAGTAATAATACATTTTATGATCAACTCACTGATAAAAGGGGTGTTGAATAGTTTGTCAAAATTGAATGCTTCTACACGTCTGAAAGTGAATCGAGATACTTTTTTTATACCTGATACAAATGGCAGTGTGTATTTTCGCAACAATATCAGTTCATTTCAAATGGAAGGTAGTACAATCTTTCAATGGATTGAAAAACTCTTACCCATGTTTAATGGAGAGCACTCTTTAGGGCAGCTAACCGACGGCTTACCAGCACAATACCGAGATAGAGTGTACGAAATTGGAGAAATATTATACAAAAATGGATTTGTTCGAGATGTTAGCAAAGATCTTCCGCATCAATTAACAGATAGTGTTCAAAAAAATTATGGATCTCAAATTGAATTTTTAAATAGTTTTGGAGAATCAGGTGCATATCGTTTTCAAATTTATCGTCAATCAAAAGTATTGGCAATTGGTAGTGGAGCAATTTTAGTATCGTTAGTATCTGCATTACTCGAATCAGGTTTATCTAAGTTTCATTTGTTGATTACTGATATAGAAAAAACGAATAAAAAACGTATCAATGAATTGATAAAAAATGCACGGAAACATGATGTAGAAGTTGAGGTTAAGATCATAAAGAGAAACCGCATATCCTGGAATAAATTAGTGGAATCCTATGATTCAATCGTCTATGTAACAGAAGAGAATCAAGTCGAGGAAATTCGGACGCTTAATCAGATTTGTAAAGAGGAGAAGAAGAACTTTATCCCAGCGCTTTGTTTTGAACAAATTGCGTTAGCGGGACCATTAGTCAGTTTAGATTCTAGTGGGTGCTTTGAATCTGCGTGGAGGAGTATTCATCAAAACGAGTTGCTCAGTAAAGAAAAGTTACAACCGTTTTCATCAGTAGCTTCAGCAATGTTGGCGAATGTAGTTGTATTTGAATTATTTAAAGAAATAACGAAAACAAATCAATCAGAAAAGATGAATCAGTTTTTCCTCATTAATCAAGAAACGTTAGAAGGAAACTGGCATACATTTTTGCCGCATCCATTAGTAACTGATCGTGTGAAAGCAGAGATTATTCAAGACTTTGATCAAAGGGTTGAACAAAGTAGCAGTAAGAGTGGTAATCAAAGTAATTTATTCCTTTATTTAGGTGAATTGACATCGGAAACATCTGGGATTTTTCATATTTGGGATGAAGGCGATTTAAAACAACTGCCATTAGCGCAATGCCGTATTCAGGTTGTAAACCCACTTGCTGAAGGCCCAGTAAGTCTCTTATCTAGTAGGATATGTACTGCATTAACACATGAGGAAGCAAGAAGAGAAGCAGCCTTAAAAGGTATTGAGATGTATTCACTACAATTGGCTCGTGTTCTCGTTAAAAACAAAGTATCTATCCCACCAAATATGGAAAATAGTTCAGTAGAAGAACAGGCATCAATTGGGATTGGAACTGGAGAAACTTTTTCTGAGTGTATTTGTCGTGGACTACAAAAGTATTTATCTGAAGAGTTACGTAACCAACAAATTAATTTAGCTAACCTAACTCCATTAGAGCCTGGTGCCATTCAAGATCAACAATGTCAATATTATATAAAATCATTAAATATAATGCAGGGGAATCCTACAATAGCATTGGATAAGGATAGTTTTGGATTTCCGATTGCCTGGGTTTGTACAAATGATAAATGGTATCGAAGTGTAGGTATAAATAGTACATTAGCTTTACGAGAAGCATTAAAACAGGCATTGATGGAGATACAAAATGATAATTTTGATCTGTCTTCTCATGCCATTAGTCATTCAACTTCCATCGTATTAGATGAAAATTCACAAAGTATGGTCATTCCCGAATGTGATGAAAAGGACAAAACTGACCTACTGAAAAATGCTATGAAAATACTAAAAGAAAGTAACAAACAGCTCATAGCCATTGACTTAAAGATTGATTTATTTAATACAGAGGAACTGTCAGGAGTATACGGTGTTTTGTTACGGGAGGTGTAATTAGTTGGTTACAACCGTAGTGATTGTTGGAGAAGGCTTATTATCGAATTATGTACATGAAATACTTTGTAATAAATATAAGGTCATTCTAGCCCCAAAAGTAGAAGACCATATTCAAGAGTCAGCTAGTTTAGTACTTTTATTGGATGATGCTTGGGATTCCTCGGTTCAGGAACAGGCGATTGAAAAACTACGATTCAGTAATATCCCGTGGCTACGAGGCTTTGTTTCATTCGGTGAAGGTGTAATCGGTCCTTTAGTTCGAAATGGAAAAGATGGCTGCTTTAAATGTGCTGATTACCGTCGTTTGATGGGTGGGCGCGACCGTAGAGAAATGAGAGAAATTGAGCAGAGGTTAGCTAGAAATGGTGGGAATGAACAGGATGTATGGGCATCAAGATCCGGACTTCTTCAAATGGCATATTTAATTGGGGCTGAAGTGGAAAGGGTGTTAGACGGAAAGGAAACTAACTTTAACAATCGAGTATTCTTGATGAATCTAAAAACAATGAAAAGTTCAAGTCATACATTTCTGCCAAATCCACTATGCACGGTATGTGGGCAGTTAGCTGATGACTCCGCTAGCTCGGCTCGTATTTCGTTAAAACCAAGCATGAAAATTAGCAATGGGAGTTTTCGTAGTCGTTCAATGGATGAATTAAAAAAAGTATTAGCGAAGGATTATTTTGATGAAAGAACAGGTTTACTCAATAACAAAATATATGATTTAACACCTCCATTTGCAGATGTAATTGTAAACTTGCCACTGATACAGGGGGATGAAGGAACGGCAGGCCGCACACATTCATATGAAATAAGTGAATTAACAGCTATATTAGAAGGTTTGGAACGTTATTGTGGTTTGTCTCCTCGCGGTAAAAAAACAATCGTCCATGACAGTTATCAGAATTTAAAAGATAGAGCTCTTAATCCTGAATCGGTAGGAATTCACTCGAAGGAACAGTATGCAATGAATGGTTATCCGTTTACACAGTTTGATCCGAAACGGTCTATGGATTGGGTTTGGGGCTATTCATTTTTGAAGGAAAAACCGATTCTTATCCCTGAATTACTTTCCTACTATAGTTTAGGATGTGGGCAAGGGTATATATATGAAACTTCAAATGGTTGTGCATTAGGAGGAAGTTTAGAAGAGGCAATTTTTTACGGTTTGTTAGAAGTGGTGGAGCGTGATTCATTTCTTTTAACGTGGTATGCAAAGATGCCTCTTCCACGTATTGATCCTTCTTCTGCAAATGATCAAGAATTAGATCTTATGGTCGAACGTATACGCGCGGTAGGTGGATACGATCTACACTTATATAATTCAACGATGGAACATGGGATACCAAGTATTCTAGCTATCGCAAAAAATAAAAAGGAACGTGGGCTGAATCTTATATGTGCAGCCGGAGCTCATCTTGACCCTGTAAGGGCTGTAAAAAGCGCAGTGCACGAATTGGCTGCTATGATGTTGACGCTAGATCAAAAACTTGAGGAAAACCAAGATAAATATATGCAAATGCTCCAAAATCCTGCACTTGTACAGCAGATGGATGATCATGGAATGTTGTATGGATTACCAAAAGCCGAGGAAAGACTAAACTTTTTACTAGAGGAAAATCGTCCTTTAAAAACATTTGAAGAAGAATTCAATTGGGAAACTAAACACACTAATTTAACAGAAGATTTGAAGGAAATGCTTCAGAAGTTTCGCCAATTGAATCTAGATGTTATTGTAGTAGATCAGACTACGCCTGAAATTAGAAAAAATGGCTTGTATTGTGTAAAAGTACTTATTCCTGGAATGCTACCAATGACTTTTGGACATCATCTTACGCGAATTACAGGACTTGAAAGAGTGTTGAAAGTACCTGTGAAAATGGGATATAGGAAGAAACCACTTACGTTAAAACAGTTAAATCCAAATCCACATCCGTTTCCATAGGTGATGAGGGGGGTAATGATGACTTTAGCGTCATTTCTATACAATCTACATTATGATATTGAAAAGGAGAGCCCAACAGATTGGGAAGTAGACTGGGAAGATGCCCCACTTACCTATAAGCTTTATCGAGATTTACCAACAACTCCATTATGTCACAATATACCTTTACGTCTTAAAGGACAGGAAATAATGGAAAAACCTGAACTTTTAAAAATAGGACATTATCTCTGGAACGTGTACGGACTAACTCAAATTTGCCAGTCGGCTTTAGCGTCAGGTTCGGATGAAGAAGTGGGTCTAATGCAATCAAACAGAAGGTTTATTCCATCAGGAGGGGCATTATATCCAAATGAATTATACGTATATTTAAAGTGTGAGGATTTACCAGCTGGGGTGTACCATTATGATGTTGCAAGGCATCATTTGGTTTTGTTACGAGAAGGGAATTTTGATGCATTTCTCTCAAGGGCTTTAGGAAATAGATGTGATGTTAATAATTGCTTTGGAGCTATTTTTGTTTCGACTATGTTTTGGAAAAACTTTTTTAAATATCATAACTTTTCCTACCGTCTTCAAGGATTAGATGCGGGGGTCTTGATTGGACAGATTTTGGAAGTGGCCAAACGTTTTGGTTTTTCTACAGGTGTATACTTTCAGTTTCTTGATCGAGCTCTTAATCATTTACTCGGTTTAAGAGAGCAAGAAGAGAGTATTTATGGTGTTGTGCCACTTTCATTGGATGAATCATACTTACTATCTAGCACACATACCGATTCAATAAACACCGCTACTGAGTTGTGTAAAGAGCTACCACGTATTGATCATCGTTATTTGATTAAGTCAAAGAAAATGACAGAATTTCCTAAACTAATTCAAGTGAATGAAGCTTCAATGATTGAATCGACGAAAGTATTTCAGCACATTGAAGAAAAGAAAAACATTCAAAAAGATAGTAAGCAATTTAATTTGCCTAAAGTAGATAGGCTTTCATATGACCTTCTATTACTAAATAGAAAAAGATTTTCACCTGATATGGATTTTATTTCAAAAAAGGTAAGCAAAGTAGATCTGGCAACTTTACTCCATGAAGCGGCCAAATCGTACTCGTATTTAAATGATTTGGATCAAGCAAATAGTGAATCTAGGTTTCGTCCATCATTGTATATGTGTTTGAATAATGTTGAAGATATCCCAGATGGTGCTTATTATTATGATGACCTAAATCATGCGTTACGAGAAATTCAACTCGGAGACTTTAGACACCAATTACAAAATGGATTGACAGGTACGAATGTGAATTTGTTCCAAGTGCCAATCTGTTTACATGTAGTTGGGGATCAGAAACATTATAAATCATTACTTGGCTACAGAGGGTATCGAATACAGCACATGGAAGCAGGTATGATGGTCCAACGTTTATTACTTTCTTCCACTGCATTGGGTATGGCGGGGCATCCACTTCTAGGATTTGATGCAAGATTATGTGATGAAATTTATCAATTGAGTGAAGAACAAAAAACGAGTTTGATTCAAATTCCAATTGGTTATTACCGTAATCGTCCTTGTATTCAAGGTGGGTTGCATTCTTAAGTTGTAAAAACTAGAGTTGATCAATAAGATAATGAACATTATAAAACACTTCTTTAGGCAAGTTCTAAAGAAGTGTTTTTTTATTTGCCTCTGTTAATAGTAATTGTGGATTTTAGCTAAATGGAAGGTGCGGGAAACTTGAAACCCTGGAGGGGTAAGAGAAAACACAATCAATATTCTTTTTTAACAGATCCTTTTATTTATATGAGAGATTAGCAGATGAGAACAACTTGTAAAATATTTGTAACATGCTGTTAAAACATTGACTAAGTATAGCAGTTTAGATATTATCATGATGGTAATCAACAAATTCCGACTAATTTTGTCATTAACGGATAGTTAATAATAGCATCATGAAATGGGATTATAGCTTAAATTCTAAGCTACGACTATATGGAGGAAACTAAATTGACTAACGTAAGAAAACATCGTAGAAGAAAAAACAAAACCATTATTTTAGCTTTATCAATTACAACTGTACTTTTGGTTGGAACAGCAGCTTTTATGAATAGTCATAAAAACGATAAAACTATGGTCATTAAAAAAAATACCCATGTAAAAACTGACATTGTAAAAAATACTGATATTCTCAATTTTCCAGATTATGATCAAACTTCACAAAAAGATGATTCTGGATTATTAGAAGTATTAAATATTGATTCAAATCTGGTATTAGTTAATAAAAATAGAAAATTACCTGATGGCTATGAACCAGAAGACTTAGTATATCCATCAATTCCTTTAAATGGAGCAGTAAAAGAAAAAACGAGAATGAGAAGTGAGGCTGCAAAGGCACTGGAAAATCTTTTTGCTGGAGCATTAGCCGATGGAAATACGTTAACAGCTATTTCTGGTTATCGTTCTTATGACCGACAAGTCGCTTTATATAATCAATATCTTGAAACTCGCGGAGAAGAATGGACAAAAGCATACAGTGCTTTTCCTGGAACGAGTGAACATCAAACGGGACTATCAATGGATGTTTCTTCACCATCCTTTGGAAATGCTTTAGAAGTGGAATTTGCTGAAACAAAAGAAGGAAAATGGTTGGCGGAGCATGCACACGAATATGGGTTTATTATTCGTTATCCTGAAAATAAACAAGATACAACAGAGTACCATTATGAGCCATGGCATATAAGATATGTTGGTGTAGATTACGCAAATTATTTATATACGAAGGATCTAGCTCTTGAAGAAGCAATGCCTTCTGAAAAATAAAATAAATTAGGCATGTCACGGTTATGGGTGACATGCCTTTTGTTATTCAACATTAATTAATAATTGAGCAATATGTAAAGCTTCATTTGTAAGATTCATCTTGGAATAATAGTTGAAAAGTTCCTTTTTTGAACGCTGTATTAAATGCATAAAACCAAACTGTTCAAACATAGGTAAGGCATTCAATTTCAAGTATTGGTGATATTCATGTTCCTTATTTTCAATTAATAAAATTTGAAGATTAAATAGATGGATATAAAGGATTTCATTTTTTTTTGCTGCTTTTTCTAGCCCTTCTTCTACTAAATGTAATAATTCATTATGAGAGAGTAAATTTCCATATAATGAGCTGCGTATATAGCCTTCCAATGATAGTAGATATTTACTGGAATCGGGATCTTTTAATGTCATCGATTGAAAATAATATTTACTAGAAGAATCATAATCCTTTCTTCTAAAATACTCATAAGCTAAATTATGGCATACTCTTGCTTTACGCTCTTGTGAGCTACATAAATCACAACTTTGAATTAAACTTTCAAATCCTTTAATTGTTTCATTGAAATTATCATCGTCTTTGATTTGAATTAACATCAGCATCTCGGTATCAATTGCTCTAAGATAGTTATTATGCTTTTTGAAAAATTGAAGTGCTTTTTCAGCATAAAAGTATGACATAACCGGTAATTCAAGTGAATGGTAGGCTGCCGCAAGATGGTAATAATATTCTTTTTTATTGTACTCTGTCTCTTGAATTGATTTTAAAACTTGAATCGCCTTTAAATTCTCATGTTTTGTTAAATAATATATACCCAATACGTGCTTTAATAGATTCGATTCGTAAGATGATAGTCTGTGTTTATTCTTTTGTATGTCAGTAATGATTTGATAGGCTTCATCTACTGAATGATGCATTAATAAATATCTTACACGAAGTAACTGGTAGAGATGGGTATAATTAGAGATTTGAATGAGATCTTCCTGCTCGAGCTCATCATGTATCATATCCATTTCTTCAAATAGCTCCTTAATAATCACGTCTTGCCATTGTTCTAAGCGCTTCTTAATATTTTTAATTTTCAAGATTTCACTTTCAATACTAATACCAAGTCTTTCTGCTAAGAGAGTGATAATTTCAGGTGCATACTCAGTTTGTAACCGTTCAATTTTACTGATATGTGTGCCAGAACAAATTCCTTTACCTAACTGTTCTTGGGTCATTTGAAATTTCTCACGATAAAATTTTATGATTTTCCCCTCATACATGACAAATTTCTCCTTTTAGAAAAACCTTATTTTTAAGATTTAATAATAGAAATTCATGATTCCCCCCAGTTTAAAAATGATAATCCCACATAAAATTTACCTCTTATCGTCCAAACGTAATTTTTTAATAAAAAAGGCTACAATTTTCTATAACAATTGACCTAATTATACAAATATCTTAATCGAAACTAGTCGAAATATGAGTTGTAATTAGTAATAACTATCCTATAATTCCCCCAATTTACTGCAACGAAAAGCTAAAGTACAATTTGATTAGAAAGTTTTCATATTATTCTTACTTTTAATTTTACACTATTTATGCATTAGGAGGGAATGCGATATAACCAGAAATTTTAACCATTTAATAGATTTATATGATTAAACTATTTTACTGGTACATACTTGTCTGCTATATTCGCAGTTTTACAGTTTTAGATTGAAAAATGTTAGTAAAAGGAGCGGTTGTTGATGTTAACTAGAAAGAAAAAAATATTGAATGTAATGGTCACAAGTGTACTTGCTACAAGTTTTCTCGCGTCTTATGTAATGCCTCAACAAAAGTCATATGCAATATCAAATTCCGCAGAATCAATCTTAAAAGAATTAACAGAAGAGCAAAGACAATCGATTAAGCGATTAACTCCTCAAGAAGGCTTTATTATCGATCCAAGTTTATTATCATTAAAGGATAAAACCGCGAATGTTATTGTTGAGCTTAAAACTTCAACGATTGAAGAGTCTCAATCAAAATCGAGAAGTTCAGCTAAGGATATAAAACAAAAAATTCGTGGAGAACAAGAATTTTTTAAACAGCGTTTAACTGAGATTTTTAATGAGAAGGCATCAAAGCAAAAATCAAACAAGACATTCGAACAACAAGCTTCTCAATTCAATATTAAACATACATATGAGAATGTATTTAATGGGATGGCAATGACAATTCCAACAAATGAAATTAATACCCTTCTTCAAACAGGTGTTGTTAAACGAATTTGGAAGGATAACGAAATTCGTTTGCCTAAAAATGAGTTATCAACTTTAAATAAATCAGCGGGAAAAACAATACCACCAGCTCTTCCGCATATTGGAGTAGATCGATTACACAGTGAAGATCTAAAAGGACAAGGTATAAAAGTTGGTGTTCTTGATACTGGGATTGACTATAATCATCCTGACTTAAAAGATGTTTATAAGGGTGGATATGATTTTGTTGATAACGATGCTGATCCAATGGAATCAACTCCTGCTGATCAAAAAGCATCAGAAATGCCCGAATCTATAGATGGAACTCCGTTTATAACTGAACACGGAACACATGTTGCAGGTACAATCGCATCCAACCCTAAAAATGATGTGGAATATGCGATGACTGGTGTAGCACCAAATGTAGATCTGTACGCATATCGAGTATTAGGTCCATATGGCTCTGGTGATGATTCTGGTGTTATTGCAGGGATAGAGAGAGCTGTAGCAGATGGTATGGATGTTATTAATCTGTCTTTAGGAAATAGCAGCAATCATTCCTTAAGTGCTACTTCTGTAGCAATAAATAATGCAGCATTACAAGGTGTGGTACCTGTAGTTGCTGGAGGAAATGCAGGTCCAAATCCTGGTACGCTAGGATCACCGGGTTCTTCTCCACTAGCAATCACTGTTGGAGCAAGCGATGTGCCGACGGATATCCCTACGGTAACGGCTAGCTTAGGAGATATTTCTTTACCAAATACGTTAATGGGACATGGTCTTGGTAAAGATTATTTAAATATAATTGATAAGGATTATGAAGTTGTAGAAGTTGGAATTGGAACTGAAGAGGATTATACAAATAAAGATGTAAATGGAAAAGTGGCTTTAATTGCTCGTGGTGATATATCGTTTGATGAAAAAATTAGACGAGCTCATGAAAAAGGAGCATTAGCTGTATTAATTTACAACAATGTTGATGGAGATATTCCGTATTTCTTAGGTGAAAACTTTGGGTATGTTCCAACATTTAAAATGTTACAGGAAGATGGTAGGAAAATCCTAGATCATTTAAAAACGAATCCAACGGAAACTATTAAACTATCAGACTTCAAATCCAATATGACTACTGGTGATGTGTTAGCTGATTTTAGTTCGCGCGGACCAGTCAGTAATAACTTTGATATTAAGCCAGATGTAGTGGCACCAGGTGTATCTACGTTATCAACTGTGCCTGAATTTATTAATAGCCCTGAAGAAGGAACCGATTATTCAAGTGGATATGCTAGTTTAAGTGGTACTTCAATGGCTACACCACATGTAGCAGGAGTAGCTGCACTATTATTACAATCTCATCCAGGTTATACAGTAGCTGATGTAAAAGCGGCTCTTATGAATACAGCTGACCCATTAAAAGGAAGAATTTACAATGTAAATGAAGTTGGGGCAGGGCGCGTAGATGCTTATGAAGCAGTTCATAATACTACTTTAATTGAAGTGCAAAACAAAACAATTACTCTTGATCAAGACGGTTTCAAAACACAAATCGATGATATTTCTGGATCATTACCGTTTGGAAGTATTGCTAAATCAAGCGAAGACCAAAAAAGAACGACATCAATTAATATTAAAAATTTAAGTGGTGATAAAGAAACATATCATTCTAGAGTAGAATTTTTAACAATTGATGGTGTATCAAAAGATGCTAGTAAAAGTGGTGTTACATTAGAGTTACCATCTACGATCGAAGTAAATGGTAATGAAAGCATTAATATTGATGCAAATTTAATGATTCCAAATAATGCTGAGTTTGGTATATATCAAGGATATATTTACATCGAAAATGACTCGAAAACGGCTGAATATCAAATTCCTTTCCATGTACGTTATTCGACGAGTGGTTTTGAAAATCTGACATTTTTTAAACATGCGGTAACAAACGATTTAGGTAACTTTCATCCATATATCGAACCATTTGTACCTGTTTCATTCAAATTAAATAGTGGAATGAAATCCATGGATGTAATCGTTAGTGACCTAAGCGGTAAGCCAATTGGATATTATGGAACGTATACGAATATGGAAGATTTAAGTGTTGATACTGAATACTTTATTTTATTCGGTTTCAGTGGTTCAGTAAAACTATTTACAGGTGATCCAAATAATCCTTTATCTCGTGAATATGAATTACTTAAAGAAGGTAAGTATATTGTCTCTTATATCGGTACAGGTGTGGATGGGAAAACGTATAAAGTCGATAATGATATGGTAATCGATAATACACCTCCTAAGGTTACATTTGATAAGAAAACAGGAATTAATGAAATTTCTAATGCAGACTTAACAACGGAAAATAATCCAATGGATGGCAAGGATTATAATGCATATTGGGTTCATGGTAATGTTTATGATGATACAATTGATTATTTGAAGAGTAGAGGACATGACATTACGCAAGAAGTAAATAAAGTATATGCTTACCAAGATTCATTTTGGCCAACAGCAGAATTTTTCCCGACAGCTAACGGTGACTTTAAATTTGGGGTATTACCTGAAGAATTTGCAAACTATCCGACAAGTATAAGAATGTATGCCTATGATCACGCGACTGCAGGAAATCCGACTTTCCCAGAATTTACGATTATTAATAAAGGTGATAAGTATGCAACATTTAATACAAGTACAAAAGGCGTAAGTCTTGGTTCTGAGTTTGTTAATACGTTTAAGGTAAATAATGCAAAAGATTTAACAAGTGCTAGTCTTACGGCCGATATTCCAACTTATTATAAAGTTGAAGATGTTAAAGCTTCGAAACAATTAGAAGATTTAGCTAAGAAAAATAATTGGACGATTCGTGTTTCTAAGCCAGAAATAGTTGCAAACACATGGTCTAATATTTCAACTTTCGGTGTGGATATTTCTGATAAAAAGACTAAATTACCAGTTTCAGTTAATGGTGATATTAATTTATTAGATATTAATTTAAAAGTAATTGATGATCATAATTATTTTGTAGAAAGCGGATTCTATTCTCAAGAATCATCATATATAACAAATAGTGGTACGAAGTTTACATTACCAACTTATGCTGAAAAATTTAAATTCATCTCTCAGCACTCAATGTTAGAAGGTTACTACCATGGAGAAGCAGTAAACTTAGATAATTATGATATGGATTATTCAAAGATTGGAACAAAAGTATATGTTGTTGATAAAAAAGGTAAGAAGTATAATGCTTCAATTATTGATCGCGGTTGGTTGACGATTACTGATATTCCTGCAGTTGCAGATGATTATAGTTTAGTAGTCGATATTCCTGGTCATTTCTTATACACTAAAAAAATCAGAATCAGTAAAACAATTGATGGAAAAGTACAAGGTATGTACTATGACATGTACATGGACACTACTGCTGCTGGAGATGTAAATAGAGATAATGTAATCGATATTTATGATGCAAAGTTAGTTGCATATAGTGCAGGTGAAAAAGGAGTTAACCTAAAAGAAGACCTTAATAAAGATGGCGTAGTGGATATAGTAGACTTCAACTATGTAGAAAAGAATTTCATGTCGATCAATCCATATTTCCCAACATCAATGAAACCAGTGGAAAAAACAGGTAAATTAACATTAGCAGAATTGAAGAAATTGTTTAATTAAGTAAAAGGGTGCCTTTCGACTAGAAAGGCACCCTTTTTTTGTTATTTAGATGATTCGATTGCATTTTTTATCAATGACGCATAAACCTTTGCGCCTTCGGGTTTTAAGTGTACACCGTCTGATTCGAAATAAGAATTGTGATTTGCACTTGCTTTATACCAATCTACAACCTTTGTATTCTTTGAAAAGTTACTTGAGACATCTTTAAGATTCTTATTAACAATTGACTCCCATTGTCTAGGTACTCGAGTATTTACAAATAGCACTTTTCTATTTTCTAAGGATTTAATTACGGAAATCATTTGTTTTTTCGTAAAAGCACCATTCGTTCCTAATTCAATGACGACGACTTCACCTAAGCTATTCGTTTTCTGTAATTGTTGGATAATCTTAGGTGCTTCAGCAAACTGACGACCTATTTTTGTATCTGCTTTAAGCGTTGGATAAGACTCTTGAAGATATGGTAATGCATTGATAACTACTGAATCTCCGATGATCGTAATCGATGGTTTCTTTTTTATTGCTTTATTATTATTTGTGACCGGTTTATTTGTCGTTTGACCGATATGACTATGTTGATTTGACTTTGATGGATCACGATCAACAATAGGAGTTTTATGAGGTTTAGGTTTTATCTTCTCTTTTTCAACAATTTGTGAGGATTGCTTTGGTAAATTTTGAATCGACTCGACCTCAGAGCTTGCCTTTGCTCCATTTGCACCAGGAAGTGATGATATTCCAAAGCTAGATATTGCAATTAAAAGAATAAAGGAGCTAATAACAATAAGATGTTTAACGCAAATATCCTTCATTTTTAATTGACCAGATCGTACTTTTCCCAAAATTAATTCTAATTTCCCTTTTCGGATTGGGTCTTCAATAAAACGGTAAGAAAGAGCTGCAAGGCCGAATATTAATATCACTTGAAATACAACTCTTATTATTGAGATTTCACCTGTATCTATTTTTGGAGTAAATAAGATAATGACTGGAAAATGCCATAAATAAATTCCGTAAGAACGTAAACCAACCCACTTTAAAGGTCTCATAGCTAGCGCTCGACCAATGAAACTTGCGGGATGAGCAATTGCAGCTATTAGCATTGCAGTAGTAAGTGATAGTAAAAACATTCCACCCTGATAGAGAAAACTGTCGTATTGATTTGTCTTCCAAACCATGCATAAAAACATGATTAAACCAAAAAGGCCCATAATATCTAATGTTAGTCGACCAGATGCTGAAACTTTATTTGTAAGCTTCCTACTTGGCCACATCATCGCCAAAGCTGCACCAATTAAAAGAGAAAATGCTCTTGTATCCGTTCCGTAATACACTCTGCTCGGATCACTTCCAGGTATAAATAGTAATGCCATTAACAATGTTGAAATGATCGCTCCTGTAATCGTTACTAAGAATAGTAAACTCTTACGCTTCATAAAATGTAATCCTATTAAAATAATAATTGGCCATAGAATATAGAATTGTTCTTCGACAGCTAAGGACCAAAAATGATTGAGTAAAGATGGAGGGCCAAATGATTCAAAATATGATAAATCATGAAAAATATACCACCAATTACTATAATAAAATACTGCCGCAATGGAATCTTGTTTTAAGCTTGCGATAAGAGAGGGATGAAATATGGAAACTGTTGCAATGACTACAAGGATTAATGTAAACATACCAGGTAATAGCCTCTTTGCACGACGAACCCAGAAATTTTTCAAGTCTATTTTTTTAGTAATACTCCATTCTGCTATTAATAAATCAGTAATTAGATAGCCTGAAAGGACAAAAAATACAGTTACACCAAGGAACCCACCTGAGGTCCCAGGTAATTTTAAATGATAAGCAATCACAGAGAGTACAGCTAGCGCTCTAAGTCCATCCAAACCAGGCATATAGCGAAATTGTTTTTTTACTGAATTAGACATGATTGTAACCTCTGTGAACTAATACATCGTAAATGATTGAACGATTAAGTTGCGTAGTGTTGATTTTTTTTCCTGACATCATTGTGTTAACCATTACCAGTAACCCCTTCCCCTTGTAAATTAATATGTAAGCCATCTCTTTATTTATTGGCTTCATTTTTATTTGTAAATCGCCGAAAATAGAGCCAAATCTCAAATGAGACAGGCTCCTAAAAGTTAAAACATCTATCTAATGTAATGGTTGCCAACTAATATATTTGCAAGAATGTTGGTCGGGATAATGAATTCAACCACGCCCATATACCCAGGAGCAACTTCATATTTATCAAATGAAATAACTAATTTATAATCTTTATTTATATAAAAATTTTGATTTTCTTTAATGCTATCAAATGGAACAATTGAATAATCAAGGTTTGCTTCTGGTATCCAATAAGTTTTACCTTCATCTTGATTCATTTGGTCTATCATTTGTTCCTTAATATTTTTGTTGATGATGTCTATATATGATTTGTCTTTAAACAGAATAGGTAATGATAATAAGATTTCTTTTTTCTTATCGATCGTATCGAATTTCATGGTAGTTGAAGATGAGGCAACTGTGTTTACAACATATCTTTCAATCGATAAAATGTCTTCATTGTCAGTTTTTACTTCATATCCACTATCGACCCCAAGATGTGCTTCTGTGGAGTTTTTCTCTAGTGATGAAATTTCATTCTTAAATTCCACATACAGCTCTTGATTTTCTTTTAAATATTTCTGATTTAGACTTTGCTCAAGATCTTTATTTTTTAAGTTTGAGACTGCTGGTACTTTTATATTTGCGTTATAAGTCGGTTCGTTAACAGTATATTCAGTAAAAGTCAGTACTTTAACTACATTTCTTAAAACTGGAAAATTTGATAAAGACTTCGCAAATGTTGGACTTGTATTTAAAGAGAGAACGAATATTGCTGCGGCTGTAAGTCCAGTAACTGATTTAATTGGGAAACGTCGTTTTAACTTAGAACGTTGAATTGCATTTTTAACAATTTCCTCTAAATCATTAGGCAATGGTACGTTTTTATAGTCTGACCTTAATTTTTCTAATTTTTTATCCACCCAAACTAACCTCCTAAAAAGAAATTCAGTTCATTTTAATTCGGAGTAATTCTAAAGCTTTATATAATCGAGTTTTAATTGTATTTGGACTTTCTTGTAGTATTTCTGCAACTTCTTCTATTTTTAAATCTTCGAAATAACGTAGGATAATTACACTTTTATATTTTGGTGGTAGTGCTTCTAATGATCTTTCTAAGTCGATATTTGTATAATGATCATTTATTCCAGAAGAAAATGATTGGATTGTTTCTTCATCAACAACCACAACTCTTTTTTGTTTTCGTAAAAAATCTAACGATGTATTAATGACAATTCTATAAAACCAACTTTTTAAAGATTGTTCCTTTTTTAAATTATTTTTTGAGGAAATGGCTTTTTGTATAGAATCTTGTAATATATCAATTGCATCATTTGGGTTTTTGACATAACCATATGCTAATCGATAAAAGTCATCTTTATGATTCATAATAAAATCTACAAGTTCCTTTTCTAAATTTGAATTCCCCTTCATGCTTAAAGAGCTCCTTTTTTTAGATACGTATCAGAAGGTATTACATAATAAAGACGTATACCTAATTAAAAAAGTTTGAAAAAAAATAAAAAAATCTAAGATTATTGCTTTTTTTTATGCTCAGGATTGAGCGGCCTAAACTAGTATAACGATGTGAAACTCATTCGTAAACAGGTTCAGTTTATTTATTTGAAAAATTATAATGAAAAAATATTTTTGTAATGTTCTGTTAAAAATGAATGTTGATTTCCATTCCAGGTACTTGGCTTTCCATGGGGCGTGACCCTGAGCCTCCTGGAAAAAGGAAGGCATGCTAAAACCACGACGTATTGTCGCAACGCATGCATGACCCACATCCTGTGGGCCTCCCGCGGGGTCTCAAGTTTCCCCATCTCCCATAGGACTTTTCGCACCTTCCATTTCAAGCACTCTCGAAACTATTCTTCTCTATTCATACCGTTAATGTATTTAGTCAAAAACAACTAAAATGAACAGATCATTGTGAAAAAAAGCCTAGCGGTGAAATGGGTGAATAAATGGAATATTATTAGAAGATTTTTCAAATCCTATGACGTAGGAGATGGATGATCGCTCAGTAACGTTTGAAGAGGCTAATCCTTTAGTTAAATAGTTTTTTTAAAATAGTGAATTTTATGATTGAACCTAATATTTGTAAGGGTGGGTATTTACGTGCTTATTTTTCAACTTGCCATTATTTTAATCGCTTCAAAAATAGCTGGGGATGTAAGTGTTCGCTTAAAACAGCCTTCAGTATTAGGGAAGCTTTTAATAGGAATTGTTTTAGGTCCAACTGTATTAGGTCTTATAGAAGATACAGAAGTGCTAAAAGAAATTAGTAATATTGGGGTTATTTTACTAATGTTTATTGCAGGATTAGAAACTGATTTAGACGAATTTAAACGAACTGGTAAAGCATCTGCAGCTGTTGGAATCGGGGGCATTATCGTTCCGTTTGGATTAGGGTATTTAACAGGGCTATATATGAATCTTTCACCTATTCAAGCAAGTTTTTTAGGTTTACTACTATCAGCAACTAGCGTTAGTATTTCAGTACAAGTTTTAAAAGAGATGGATCAATTAAAGTCTCGTGAAGGTGCGACTATATTAGGTGCAGCAGTTATTGATGATATACTTGTTATCTTGGCTTTAGCGTTTTTAATGAGCTTAGCTGGTGGAGACGTAAATTTAACGAAGGTCATTTTAAAGAAAGTACTATTTTTTGTTTTTGCGATCATTGTGGGGTGGAAATTTGTACCGTTTTTTCTTAGGAAGTTTTCAAGCTTACGAGTGACTGAAACAGTTATTTCCTCAGCACTGATTATTTGTTTTATTTATGCGTATTTAGCAGAATATACAGGCGTAGCAGCGATTATTGGATCTTACATTGCAGGTGTAGCAATTAGTGTAACTGAATTTAAGCATGAAGTTTTTGAAAAGGTCGAAACGATTAGCTACTCTATTTTTGTACCTGTATTTTTTACTTCAATTGGAGTTGCGGTACAGTTTACTGGAATCATGGAACACATTGGATTCATAATTGCCTTAAGTTTAATTGCCATCTTATCAAAATTAATAGGATCTTCTCTAGGAGCAAAAGTAACAGGCTTTTCTTGGAGAAATTCTTTTGGAATCGGCTCGGCAATGGTTTCAAGAGGTGAAGTAGCATTAATTATCGCAGCAATTGGTATTGAAAATGACTTATTAAGCCAAGATTTATTTGCTGTTATTGTGATAGTCATCCTTATTACAACAATTGTGACGCCACCAATGATGAAATCATTCTTTAATAAGAGGTAAATACAATACCTTTTCATATTCAAGCTACTGTTAATCAGTTAAAGATGAAAGAAGAAAATAGGATAAATTAAGCATTACAATTTATTGTAATGCTTTTTAAATTGAATCTTGAACAAATATAAAAGAATTTGATAATAGAAATAGTGATAAAATCAATAGTAAAAGCACTATTTGGAGGTTCAAGTATGAATGATATTCAATTTTCACCGTTTCCTAATATATCTACTATGAGATTAACTTTAAGAAAAATGAATGATGATGATAAAAAAGCAATTTTTGCGTTACGTTCTGATAAAAACGTTTCAGAATTTATCGATCGACCAATTGCAAACTCTATTGATGATGCCTGGGAGTATATTGAGATGATCAATGCTGGTATTGAACAAAATAAATGGATTCTTTAGGGGATCACACTCAAAGATTCAGATGAATTAATTGGGACAATCTGTTTATGGAATTTTTCAAAAGAGCAATCAAAAGGTGAAGTCGGGTATGAACTTTTACCAATATATCAAGGTAAAGGAATTATGCAAGAGGCATTAAGAGCTGTAATAGAATTCGGTTTTGAGGATTTAAAA
>Ga0102589_1000881_pt1 | contig 48262 bp, 43 predicted proteins | sample AraplaMF_Col_mLB_FD_76858 | JGI IMG/M metagenome (GOLD analysis project Ga0102589, IMG submission 76858) | Arabidopsis root microbial communities from the University of North Carolina, USA - plate scrape MF_Col_mLB | ecosystem: Host-associated > Plants > Roots > Endosphere | place: USA...
CGGTTCGCCGGCGACCCTTCTCGATAAGGCCGCATCGTGACGCGCATGGCGTTGCTCGCCGATTCCGCTCACGGCGCGGTGATTTGCCGTTCGATTTCCGGCAGCAGCAGAAACAAGTCCCCCACCAGGCCGATATCCGCAATCTCGAAGATCGGCGCATCAGCATCCTTGTTTATCGCCACGATCGTGCCGGCGTCCTTGATGCCAGTCAGGTGCTGGATCGCACCGGAGATGCCGATAGCGATGTAGAGCTCCGGCGCGATGATCTTGCCGGTCTGGCCGACCTGCAGCTCGTTGGGCACATAGCCGGCATCTACCGCTGCGCGCGAGGCACCGACCGCGGCACCAAGCTTGTCGGCGAGGTCGTAGACGATCTTGAAGTTCTCGGCCGAGCCGACGCCGCGACCGCCGGAGAGGACGCGCTTGGCGCTCTGGAGGTCGGGGCGGTCGGACTTGCCGGCGGCGAGGCCGACAAAGCGGGTGTGGGTCGGCAGCGAAGCCTCGACGGCGAGCGATTCGACTGCCGCGCTGCCACCCTTCGCCGCTTCCGGCCACGAGGCCGTGCGCACGGTCGCGACCACGGCGTGGTCTGCGGGCGCCTCGACGGTGATGATCGCGTTGCCGGCATAGATCGGGCGCTTGAACGTGTGGCTGCTTTCCACCGCCATCACGTCCGACACCTGGGCCACGCCGAGCAGGGCGGCCACGCACGGCATCAGGTCCTTGCCAAAAGTCGTGCTGGGACCGAACACGTGGCTGTAGCCTGCGGTGGCCTTGGCCACCTGCGGCGCGAGGACCTGGGCGATGGCATTGGCATTGGCGGCGTTGGCGACGGTCAGGACCTTGCCCACGCCGGCGATCTGCGCGGCCTGTGCGGCGACGGCAGCCGGATCGGCGGCCAGCACCACGATGTCGATGGTCTCGGGCTTGAGCGCCTGCGCGGCGGACACGCACTTGGCGGTCGATGCATTGAGCTTGCCGTCCAGGTGTTCGGCGACGATCAGTACCTTGCTCATTACAGCAGCCCCTTTTGCTTGAGTGCGGCGACCAGTTCGGCCGCGTCCTTCACCATCACGCCCTTGCTGCGCTTGGCCGGCGCGGCGTAGTGGGTGGTCTTGAGGGTGTCGCCGGTGTCGACACCGAGGTCGGCGAAGGCGATGGTTTCCATCGGCTTGCTCTTGGCCTTCATGATGTCGGGCAGCTTGATGAAGCGCGGCTCATTGAGGCGCAGGTCGGTCGTGACCACGGCGGGCAGGTCGACTTCCAGCGTTTCCAGGCCGGCATCGACCTCGCGGGTGACCGTGGCCTTGCCGTCGGCGACCTCGAGCTTCGAGGCGAAGGTCGCCTGCGGGCGGCCCCAGAGCGTGGCCAGCATCTGGCCGGTCTGGTTGGCGTCGTCGTCGATGGCCTGCTTGCCCAGGATCACCAGGTCCGGCTGTTCCTTCTCGATCAGCTTGAGCAGGGCCCGGGCGGCGGTCAGCGGCTGGATCGGGGCGTCGCTGACCACGTGGATGGCGCGGTTGGCACCCATGGCCAGGCCATTGCGCAGGTGCGCCTGGGCGTCAGCCGGGGCGATCGTGGCGACCACGACCTCGGTGGCGATGCCCTTGTCGCGCAGGCGCAGGGCCTCTTCCAGGGCGATTTCGTCAAACGGATTGGGCGACAGCTTGACGCCGTCGGTGACCACGCCGGAGCCGTCCGGCTTGACCTGGATGCGGACATTGAAGTCCACCACGCGCTTGTAGCCGACGAGGATCTTCATGGGGGAGCCGAGTCTTTGGGATCAAGCGTTCAAGTATATCTCAGGGGTTGCCACGCCTGAACCAGCGTGAAGCTCGCCCCGCTGGCGGCAATACGGGCTGTGCGTCGGCGAAATGGGCATCTTCTCCAGAGCTCTCCCGCTGCGCCGCCTTGGCGAGAAGCAATCTGTCTTCCAGGCCGGAAAAGGCGGCATTGCGGAACGACACGAAAAACTCGCAGCCAACCGAATCGTGAAAACTCTCTTCCTGGATATTGAGGAATCCCAGTTCATTGAGATCACGGATGATCAGGCGGAACGAACTCGGCGTGAAGACCCATGCGTGTACGTCGACATACTCATCCGACTTTACGTACTGATCGAGCATGACGTTGCCGAACGTAGGCGGGTGCAGGAATTCCAATGAGCCGGTGCTGTCCTTCGACCAGGCGATAGAGCCATTGAGCTTGGTGGCCATCGAAAACGAGTCGAAAATCTGCCCTGGCGTGTGGCGGATTCGGCCCTCGAGGTGGGCCTGAATCACCTGCCCCGTCGACGACGCAGGGCGAAGATAATCGAAGCAGTAGCGCCTGTCCGGAATCGCCAGAGAAATGATTCCATCGGGTTTGAGGATGGATTGACACTCCCTGACAAAGCGGATCAGGTCCGGCACATGCTCGATCACATGTGACGCGATGATCCAGTCGTAAATCCCCTTGCCGCCGACGAGTTCGTCCAGAGGCTGTCCAGCCCAGACAAAATCGACAGGTTCGATGTTGTCGATATTGACGCCATGGCCTACGTACTTAGCCTTGAGTTCGTCCTGGGGCAGGTGGTCGACGATATGGACGTTGTAGCCGCCGGCCTTCGGGGCGACCGGGTCATGGGATGGCCCCACTTCAAGTCCCAATCCGGAGAGATTCAGGCTGGAGGTAATGGTTTCCTTGCGATTCATGAAGCGTGCTCCGGTGCGGGATCTGTGCCCATGCGGCTTGCAGGGCCAATCTGGAATTGAGAAGGGCGAAGTAAGAAAAGCGGGTTCGGTGCCGTTCCAGAGCGCTAGCTGAGCGGGAATGCAGTCGCGAGTCAACAAGGCGGCGAAATGCCATCCCGGCGAGACGGGGATACGCCCTGATGGTGGCTGGGCAGCAACCGTGGACTGGACCCGGCAATCAGGTACCCTTTCTCCGCCTTCCACGCGCGGAGTCGAAATGCTTCATCCGGTCATTCTCAGCGGTGGCAGCGGGACCCGGCTGTGGCCGCTGTCGCGGCAGAACCAGCCCAAGCAGTTCCTGGCCCTGATCGGCGATCACTCGCTGTACCAGGAGACCGTGTTGCGGGCGAGCAAGCTGCCGGGCGCACAGGCCCCGGTGACCGTGTGCAGCGAGGACCACCGCTTCATGGTCGGCGAGCAGCTGCAGGGGATCGGCGTGGCCAGCGGTGGCATCCTGCTGGAGCCGGTGGCGCGCAGCACGGCTCCGGCGATCGCCCTGGCGGCCCTGCACGCGTTGCGCAACGATCCGTCAGCGACATTGCTGGTCATGCCTGCCGACCATCTGATCGAGGACGAAGGCTCGTTCCGGGCTGCGGTCGAGGCCGCCACCGCGCTGGCCGTGGAAGGCTGGCTGGTGACCTTCGGCATCACCCCGGACTACGCCGAAACCGGCTACGGCTACATCCTGCGCGGCACTTCGCTCGGAAATGGCGGCTACCAGGTCCAGCGCTTCGTCGAGAAGCCCGACCAGGCCACCGCGCAGTCATATCTCGCCGAGGGTACGTATGCGTGGAACTCCGGCATGTTCCTGTTCGGTGCACAGCGTTACCTCGATGAGCTCGCGCTGCACGCGCCGGCGATCCTGGACGCGGCGCGTGCGGCGATGTCGGCTTCATCAAAGGATCTGGACTTCATCCGCATCGACTACGATGCGTTCGCGGCCAGCCCGAGTGACTCGATCGACTACGCAGTGATGGAGAAGACAGACCGCGCCGCAGTGGTACCGGTCAGCTGCGGCTGGAGCGACATCGGCTCGTGGTCGTCCCTGTGGTCGGTGGCGCAGCGCGACGACGAAGGCAACCGCTACGAAGGCGATGTCATCGCCGTCGACACGCGCGACAGCCTCGTGCGTGCTTCCGAGCGGCGCATGATCGCGACGATCGGCGTCGAGGACCTGGTCATCATCGACACGCCCGATGCCACGCTGGTGGCCCGCAAGGACCGAGTGCAGGACGTCAAGACGGTCGTCGACAAGCTCAAGAGCGCGGGGCGGCAGGAACACCTGTTCCACCGCAAGGTCTATCGGCCCTGGGGCAGTTACGACTCGATCGGCGTTGGCGAACGCTTCCAGGTCAAGCGCATCGTGGTCAAGCCGGGTGCAGCGCTGAGCCTGCAGAAGCATGCCCACCGTGCCGAACATTGGGTGGTCGTGTCGGGCGTTGCGGAAGTCACCTGCGACGACAAGGTGTTCGACCTGCACGAAAACCAGAGCACCTATATCCCGCTCGGCAGCGTCCATCGCCTGCGCAACCGCGGGACCGAGCCTGTGGAGCTGATCGAAGTACAGTCCGGCAGCTATCTCGGCGAGGACGACATCGTCCGTCTCGAGGACGTGTACGGGCGCTCCTGAACCTTGCGCCCTAAGCCCGTGCCCTGAGTCCTCAGGAGGCTGACGCGCCGCGCCGCAGCGTGTCCGCCATCAGCGCCGCGAAGCGGTCCGCGCTGCCGGCCGCGTGCACGAAGAACAACGACGGCTCGCACAGTTCCAGTTCAAGCAGGCGGGCATTGCCATCGTCGTCGCGGATCAGGTCCACCCGCGCATACGTCAACGTTGATTGCAGGTGCAGGCAGTGTGCTGCGGCTGCCAAGACCCTGTCCGCCAACGCCAGCTCGTCCTTGCCCGGAATGCGCGCGGTGATTTCCTCGGCGGCGAACAGATGTTGGGTCGGCCCTTCTTCGCGCTGCAGCAGCGGCCCCTTGCGGATGGCATGGCTGAAGCGTCCTTCGAAGAACATCAGTGCGGTCTCGCCATCGCGGTCGACCGAGGCCAGGTACGGCTGCAGCATCGCGCTGCGATCGGCCTCCAGCAGTCGCGCAATGTGGTTGGCTGCGGCGAATTCCTGATCGCGCGAATAGCGCTGCGCGTCGCGCGAGCCGGCGCCTACCGCGGGTTTGACCACGAACTCGGCGGCATCGGGATGTTCGGCCAGGAATGCCTGCAGGGTCGGCAGCGGGTCCATTTCCGGCTCGACAAAGCGCGTGGCAACCACCGGCACGCCATGCTCCGCCAGCGCGGCGAGGTAGTGCTTGTCGGTGTTCCAAACGACCACCGGCAGCGCATTGAGCAGGTTGCTGCGCGTCGATACATGCCGGCACCAGCCCAGGAACTCGCTCAGCCGCTCAGTGTAGTCCCAGGGCGAGCGCAGCAGGACCGCGTCGAACCGCGACCACGTGACGGAAGGATCGTCCCAGGCGCGGACCTGGGTGGCGATGCCGGCACGCGCGCAGGCGTCCAGCAGCGGCACGAGGTCGTCGTCGAGGGCGGCGGCGGCTATCGCGGTGACGAGGGCGAGGCGTGGCATGGGTCGAAGTCTAATGGCAGGACCGGGTAGCGGTGGAGCCAGCCATGCCCGAAGGTACGGTGGTCGCAGCAGGGTAGCGGGGTAAACTGCCCGGATTCGCAGACCCGAACCGGAGTGCCCCCATGGCCGCGACGCAAGCCGGCGCCAGCAGCAAGTCCAAGGTTTTTCCCGATGCCCGTAGCGCCCTCGCCGGCGTGGTTGCCGATGACCAGACCCTCGCGGTCGGCGGTTTTGGCTTGTGCGGCATTCCCGAGGCGTTGATCGAAGCCCTGCGCGACAGTGGAGTCAAAGGCCTGACCGCGATTTCCAACAACGCCGGCGTCGATGGTTTCGGCCTGGGCCTGCTGCTGACGACGCGACAGATCAGGAAGATGATTTCGTCGTACGTCGGCGAGAACAAGGAGTTCGAACGCCAGTTCCTCTCCGGCGAGCTCGAGCTCGAGTTCAACCCGCAAGGCACGCTGGCCGAACGCCTGCGTGCGGGCGGCGCCGGCATCCCGGCCTTCTTCACCCGCACCGGCTACGGCACGATCGTCGCCGAAGGCAAGGAAACGCGCGAGTTCGACGGCCAGCACTACGTGATGGAAACCGCGCTCAAGGCAGACGTGTCGCTGGTGAAGGCGTGGAAGGCCGACAAGTCCGGCAACCTGGTCTTCCGCAAGACCGCGCGCAACTTCAACCCGGCGTGCGCGATGGCAGGCAAGGTCTGCATCGTCGAGGTCGAGCAGCTGGTCGAAGTGGGTGAGATCGATCCCGACCAGGTGCACCTGCCGGGCATCTACGTGGACCGCATCGTCCACAACCCGACCCCCGAAAAGCGGATCGAGCAGCGCACCGTGCGCGCCGGCTGACACCACGAATTCAGAGGATATAGACCATGGCCTGGACCCGCGACCAGATGGCGCAGCGCGCCGCGCAGGAACTCACCGACGGTGCGTACGTCAACCTCGGCATCGGCTTGCCGACGCTGGTGGCCAACTTCATTCCCGACGGAATGGACGTGTGGCTGCAGAGCGAGAACGGCCTGCTCGGCATCGGCCCGTTCCCGACCGAAGCCGAAGTCGACGCCGACCTCATCAACGCCGGCAAGCAGACCGTGACCGCGCGTCCGGGCGCGAGCTACTTCGGCAGCCACGACTCGTTCGCGATGATCCGCGGCGGCCACATCGACCTGGCCATCCTCGGAGCGATGCAGGTCACCGACCAGGGCGACCTCGCCAACTGGATGGTGCCGGGCAAGATGGTCAAGGGCATGGGTGGCGCGATGGACCTGGTCGCCGGCGTCAAGCGCGTGGTGGTGCTGATGGAGCACACCGCCAAGAGCGGCGAGCACAAGATCCTGCCGCAGTGCACGCTGCCGCTGACGGGCGTGGGCGTGGTCAATCGCATCATCACGGAATTGGCCGTGATGGATGTGACGCCGCAAGGCCTGAAGCTGGTCGAGCTGGCGCCCGGCGTCGACGAAGCCGAGCTGCGCACGATGACCGGCGTGCCGCTGGCCTGATACCGCGGCGGGCCTAGGCAGCGGGTGCGGGCGGCTGCATGACCACCGACCCGCGACCGCTGTAGTGATCGTCCACCGCCATGCCCTGGTGCCATGCACCGGGGCGCCACAACCCGGTGCCCAGGCAGTGCAGCGGCTGCTGCACCAGCGAGGGGTCGAACTCCATTGCCAGCGCATCGGCGCCGACGATCCCGCCCACGTCGGCGATGAATTTCTCCACGCCCAGGTGAACCTTCGACAGGTTGGCAAAGTCCGGGGGCGCGCCTGCGTCCGTGGCGTAACGCGGAACCAGTTCGTCCCCTACCAGCTCGAAGTGGGAGAACTGCGGATCCGGCGCCGTGAGTATCGATTCCAGCAACAGGTCGTGGCGCAGGATGGCGCTGCCTGCGTCGGGGTGGAGGCGTTCGTCGTGGAATCGCGCGACGGCGCGTCCACCATGCAGATCGGTCTGGCTGGCCCTGGCGGTGAGGGCGAAATACGCGCCCGTCAGGCGGCTGCCGGTGAGCTTGGCCAGGTGTGACTGGATGGTGCCCGCGTAACCGACATCGGACACGATCACCTGCGATCGCTCCACCTCCTGCGCCCAGTACGCAAGATAGGCATCGCGCTCGCGACTGGCCACTGCCAGGATGCGCGTCGCTGCAGGGCGCACCATCTCGATGATCGTCGCTCGCATTTCCGGCAGGAACACTTCCGCTGAAGCGGCGTGTGCGCCGATGACCTCGGACACTTCATCGGCGATCTGCTGGCCCAAGCGCGCCCGCAGCAATTGCTTCAGCGAGCCGTTGAACGTGCCGCCCAGGAGCCCGTCGATATCCTCCAGGCTGCGGACAGTCGTTGTGCCGATCGCCCGGCGCGATGCCAGCAGGTAATTGCCTTCGAGCTGCGCCATTGCCGGAACCCAGGGCCGCAGTGCCTCGTAGGCACGCTTCAGCAGGTAGCCTTCGCGGCTGAGGAACAGGATCTTCCCCGCACCCTCGTGCAACGCAAGACGGGTTGTCCAGGTCAGGTAGTCCAGCACCAGCGGCCCGAAGACGGCATAGCCGAGCATCTCCGGGTCGTCCAGCCGGATGCTCTGGCCGAACGCATGCGGATCGCGGTCGGCCAGGTCCGCAAAACGATTGGCAACCAGGCCCAGCCAGAGCTGGTCGGCCCAGCTGGCGGACTGCTGGGCGGTCGGCCGCAGGCGCCGCAACGCCGGAACCACTTCAAGCAACGATGCCGGCCTGAGCACATGCACCGGTGCGATGAAGCCCATGTCGTGCGGAAGTTGCTTGTCGGAATGCTCGTTGTCGCCGACGTGCAGCCAGGATTCGCGGTTGACACCGATCATGTCGGGCAGCTGCCGCCACGCGTCTCCGGTGTCCTTGCGCCAGCCGGTGTCGCTGGAAACGTGGAACTGCGCAACTGCGCTACTGACCGTGGCAGGCAGCACCTCGCTCAACAGCGCCTGGCCCAGGTACATGTCGGAGATGGCGATCACGCGCTTGCCCGCGCGGGCCAAGCGGGCGGCGCTGTCGCTGACCGCTGTCCTGGCGCGCAGCTGCCTGCGCTCCAGGTCCAGTTCCATGCGCTGCAAAGCGGCCAGGTCCAGGTCGCGGCCTTCCACAAGCATGGCAAGCTCGTCGTAGATCGCAGCCAGTCCAACATCACCCTGGGCCTTCACCCTGCCTCGCGCTTCGGCCCGTTGGCGCAGCTGCGCGAACTGCTCGATTCCGAACTGCTGCCTTGCCTGGTGTTCCAGGTAAGACAAGGAACCTGCCGGAGTCAGGAAGGGGCGCAAGACCAGCGTGTCGAACACGTCGAACGAAACGACCTCGGCATCGATCGACCGGGTGAGGATCTGCTCGGCGATGGCAATGTCGAAGTAGGTGTGCCAGTTGCGCGCGCCTTCGGTGTGAAGCACGAGCTGACCATCCGCGGGCAGGATGCCAAGCAGGTTGTTTCCATGTCTGACGACTTGGGCCAGCAGGCGTTCCATCGCATGCTGCAGCGTGCCGTCGTTCTGCCGGGCTTCTTCCGGGAAGCTGGAGACGGTCAAGCCAAGTTCGAACAGCGGACGAAGCGCTTCAACCCGTGCCCAGAACATCGATCCGGCCGGAAAATCCAGGTACTCGCAAGGGTCGATCGCCATGCCGATGCGATCGCCGATCTGCCGTGCCCGCTCGACATTGCTCAGCCAGGTGTGCGCGGCGAGCGACACCGACCGGAAGCTCTCCGGATACACCATTCCCAGTTCGGGCATGGCCTGGAACATGCCAAGGATCCAGCCGACGCGCTCGCGGGTGCCGAGCAGCGACTGCAGCAGATATCGACGCCAGTCGCTCTGTTCGCTGCCGGTGTACAACGATTTCTTGGTGTGGATGTGACAGACGAGGTCGAGCGCCAGGATCTCTTCCCGGAAGGTCACGAGCAGCGGCGCGATGTCGCGTCCGCGATTGGGAACGACGCGCACATGCAGTGCCGACACCTGCGGCAGGCGCGAGAATCGCGCCTGCGCCTTGCGCCTGGCGTCCTCGTCGATGACCGAAACCATCAGCACGAAGGGCAGGGGAATGTGCTCGAGGTACTCGGCGAATTCCTCGATCAGGTCGGGATAGAACACGTGTGCCATCACGCCGGCCTTCAGCGTGATTTCCGCAACCGGATGCGGTTGCGGGAAGGCGAAATCCGACACAGGCGGTGGCGGCGCAGTAGTGCGTATTGCCGCACCGCTGATGCGCCGGAGCAATCCGCCCAGGCCCAGGGCGCGCAGGACCTTGTAGCTCCTGCGTATGACCGCAACGCTACCGCTCCACCCGCCGCCGTGACGATCCACGGCTTCGCGCGCGGCAGCAAGTACCTTGCCGATCGACCTGGCCATCAGCACTTCCTGGACAGAGGGGACGGGACCGTCACAGGTTCTGGTAATTCGGCCCGGAGCCGCCTTCCGGCGTCACCCAGTCGATGATCTCGTACGGGCCCTTGATATCACAGGTCTTGCAGTGCACGCAGTTGGCGGCGTTGATCTGCAGGCGCTTGCCAGCCTCGTCGTTGACGATTTCGTAGACGTTGGCAGGGCAGAACCGCGTGCACGGGTTGTCGTACTCCTCGACGCAACGCGTGACGCAGATCGAGGTGTCGCGCACCTTCAGGTGCACCGGCTGGTCCTCGTCGTGCTCGGTCGCGGCGTAGTAGACGCTCTGCAGGCGATCGCGCGGGGCGAGGTCGCGGTTGACGTAATCGCGCTTGGGCGATTCGTGCTCGCCGACCTTGTCCAGCGACGACCAGTCCGGCTTGACCTTCAAGGTCCACGGCGACAGGCCGGCGGTGATCGTCTCCCACGCGGAGTTGAGGATGCCGAACCACAGGCCGCGCTTGAAGCCCGGCTTGATGTTGCGGACCTTCTTCAGCTCGGCCATCGCTTCGGAGGCGCGCAGCTTCGCGTCGAAGCCTTGCGGCGCCAGCTGCGACGCGGCCAGGTGCTCGGCGGCGAGCATGCCCGAGCGGATCGCCTGGTGCGTGCCCTTGATCTTCGGAACATTGAGCAGGCCGGCGGTGTCGCCGATGAGCAATGCGCCCGGCATCTCGACCTTCGGCAGCGACTGCCAGCCGCCGCAGACGATCGCGCGCGCGCCGGCCGAAAGGATGCTGCCGCCTTCCAGCAGCGGTTTCACCGAAGGATGGTTCTTCCATTGCTGGAAGGCCTCCCACGGCTTGTATTCCGGGTCCTGGTAGTCGAGGCCGCTGACATAGCCCAGGGCGATCCGACCCTTGTCCAGGTGGTACAGGAAGCTGCCGCCGTATGTCTTGCTGTCGGCCGGCCAGCCGAAGCTGTGGACGATCTTGCCCGGCTCGACGCGGTCTTCCGGCACCTGCCACAGTTCCTTCAGGCCGATCGAATAGCACTGCGGGTCGCTGTCGGCGTCGAGCTTGAACTGCTTGACCAGGCGCTTGGTCAGGTGCCCGCGCGCACCCTCGGCCAGCACGGTGACCTTGGCGCGGATGTCGATGCCGGCGGTGTAGCCGGGCTTGTGCGATCCGTCCTTGGCCACGCCCATGTCGCCGATGCGCACGCCGACGACGGTGCCGTCGGCGTCATGCAGGGTCTCGGAGGCGGCGAAGCCGGGGTAGATCTCCACACCGAGCGCTTCGGCCTGCGGCGCCAGCCAGGCGCACATCGCGCCGAGGCTGACGATGAAATTGCCGCGGTTGTGCATGCCCGGCGGAATCGGCAGCGGCGTGTGGCCGGTCTTGCTCAGCAGCCAGAACTCGTCCTTGACGGCCGGCACGCAGACCGGCGGCGGGTTGTCGCGCCAGCCCGGCAGCAGCGCGTCGAGCGGGCCGGGCTCGATCACGGCGCCGGAGAGGATCTGGGCGCCAATCGTCGAAGCCTTCTCGATCACGCACACCGAGATGTCGGGATTGAGCTGCTTGAGGCGGATCGCGAACGCCAGGCCGGACGGACCGGCGCCGACGGTGACGACGTCGTACTCCATGACGTCGCGCTCCACTATGGGATCGCTGACCGTGTCGGCAGTGGTGTCGTCTTGGCTCATGCTGGCGGCTCCGCGTGCGGCTGGCTTTACAACCGTGGATTGTCGCGGTTTTGCGCAGGGACGGGCAAATCGGCCGTGGTAGCGTTCGCGGCATGCCCCTGTCGCCGTTGCCCTGGCCGATGCCGAAATTCACCTGGACCGGCACTGGCTGGACCCCGGCCAGGCCGATGCCCTGTTCGCGGCGCTGCACGAGCAGGTGGCCTGGGAAGTCCACCGGATCCGCCTGTTCGGCCGCGAGGTCGATTCGCCGCGGCTGAGCTGCTGGATCGGCGACCCCGGCACCGGCTACCGCTACTCGGGCGTCCGCTTCGAGCCCCGGCCGTGGCCAGCGGCGCTGCAGCCCGTGCGCGAGCGGCTGAGCGGGGAACTGGGCCTGGACTTCAACAGCGTGCTGGCCAATCTCTACCGCGACGGCCGCGATGCGATGGGCTGGCACAGCGATGCCGAGCCCGAACTCGGTCCCGCCCCGGTCATCGCTTCGGTCAGCCTGGGGGCGGTGCGGCGCTTTGCCCTCAAGTCACGCGCGCAGCCGCACAAGCGGCTGGCGCTGGAACTGCCCCATGGCAGCCTGCTGGTGATGTCCGGCGCGACCCAGCGCAATTACCGGCACGCGCTGCCGCGCACGGCCCGGCCGATCGGCGCGCGAATCAACCTGACGTTCCGGCAGATCCGCGGGTCCTGAGCGTTCGCCCCGGTGCTGCTTCAGGAGCGGTTGAGCGGCTTGTAGTTCTGGCCGCTGACCAGCGTCCAGCCGGCGATGTCGTGACCCACCACGACCAGCGACTGCTCGAACGCACGGGCGACGTCGGCGACGGCGGTGCTCGCCGCCGGTTGCGCCTGCAGGAACGTGCGCGCCGCGACGATCTTCTGGTCGCGGGTGTGCAGGAGCTTGGCGGCAACCTCGATCGTTGCAGCCGGCACGGCCTGCCCGGCGTAGTCCGATTCGAAGCGGCGAATCTCCAGCACCAGCTTGAAGTCTGCCGCGATGCCGCTGCCCTGGCGGGCGACGGCGGCGATGCGCCCGGAATCCTCGAAGGTCCGCAGCAGCGTGTCCTGCAGCATCTCCGAAGGCGGCCGCGCCCATTGCGCGCCGCTGTAGACCTCGATTTCGCCCGGTGTCGGCCGCACCGCGATGCGCAGGCTGTCGATCACGCGCGCGCCCAGCGGCGGCGTCAGCGCAAGCTGCCAGGTCACCGTGGGCCAGCTCGGGTCGGGCTGCACGCGCGGCTCGGGGGCGTAGATGGTCGCGGTGCTCTTGGGCTTGTCACTCAGGATCGAGCAGCCGGTAAGCAGGACCAGGACCAGGGACAGTCCCAGGGCAGGAGCCAGGTTCGCTCGCGTCGTCATTTGGGTTCGAACTCCTTGGGCGCGTCGCGGCCAAGCAGGTAGCGGGTCGGGTTGCCGTCGAGGCGGTCGGAGATGCGGCGCAGGTCGCGCACCAGCAGGCGCAGTTCGGCCAGGGTCGGGCCGAGCTGGGCGAGGCCGTCGTTGGCGAAGCTGTTGATCGCGCTGCGGTTGTCGGCGAGAACGCCGTTGGCATTGTTGGCGGCCGAGTCCAGGCGCGTGAGCGTGCTGTCGAGCTTGGCGATGAGCGTGGGCAACTTGGCGACCAGCTCGCGATCGACGCTCTCGACGGCGCGGTTGGTGGTCGTCAGCGTGACCGACAACTGTTCGCTGGACTTGCGCGCGCTGGTGATCAGCGTGCGCAGGTCCTCGCGCTGGTCGGCGATCGCGCCAGTGGCCGCTTCGATATTCGCCAGCGTGTTCGACACGCGCTTGACGTTCTCGTCGCTCAGCACCTGGTCCATGCGCGCGACCAGGCGGTTGGCGGTGTCGGCGATGTTCTGCAGCGCCGAGGCCTCGGTCTGGATCACCGGTGTTTCGCGCCGGTCGACGTCGGCCAGTGCCGGGCTGCCCGGGTTGCCGCCGGTGAGCTGGATGAAGGGGCTGCCGGTGATGCCCTGGATCGACAGCTTGGCGCGCGTGTCAGTCTTGATCGGCGCACTGGCCTGAAGGCGCAGCAGTGCGATCACGCGGCGCGGGTCATCCGGGGCCAGGCGCAGGGTTTCGACCGTGCCGACCGAAATGCCGTTGTACTGCACCGAGCTGCCTTCGGTCAGGCCGGTCACCGGTTCGGTGAAGAGCACAGCGTAGTTGCGCCAGTCCTTCTCCGAGGTGTACTTGGCCGCCCACAGGGCGAACAGCAGCAACAGCAACGTCACCACGATGGTGAACGCGCCGATGAGGACGTAGTTGGCCTTGGTTTCCATGTCAGGACCGAAGGGCTGTATGCAAGGTTGTGTTCAAGTGCGTGGTCATCGTGCCCCGACCTCCAGGTCGCGTTGCCGGGTCTGCTGTGCGGCGCGCGCGCGCGGACCATGGAAATAGTCCTTCACCCATGGGTGATCCATCTGTTCGACCTCCGCCAGCGGTGCGCAGGCGATCACCTTGCGATCGGCGATCACCGCGATGCGGTCACAGATAGCGTAAAGGGTGTCGAGGTCGTGTGTGATCAGGAACACGGTCAGGCCCAGCGCCTGCTGCAGCGTGCGGATGAGACGGTCGAACGCGGCCGCGCCAATCGGATCCAGGCCGGCCGTGGGCTCGTCGAGGAACAACAGCGGCGGATCCAGCGCCAGCGCCCGCGCCAGGCCGGCGCGCTTGCGCATGCCGCCCGACAGTTGCGACGGCAATTTGTTCAGCGCGTCCGCAGGCAGGCCGGCGAGCTTGATCTTGAGCAGCGCCAGTTCGTAGCGCAGCGAGTCGGGCAGGTCGCTGTGGTACTCCTTCAGCGGCACCTGCACGTTTTCGCCCACGGTCAGCGACGAGAACAGCGCGCCGTCCTGGAACAGCACGCCGGTGTTGCGCTCGATCGCACGACGCACGTCCGGGTCGTCGCTGCGCGCGTCCAGGCCGAGCACTTCGATCTCGCCGGCATCGGGTTTGCGCAGGGCCAGGATCGACCGCATCAGCACCGACTTGCCGGCACCGGAGCCGCCAACCACGCCGAGGATCTCGCCGGGCAGCACGTCCAGGTCCAGGCCCTCGTGCACGACCTGCTCACCGAAGCGGTTGGTCAGCCCGCGCACGCGCACGATCGGTTCTTCACGTTCGGGCAGGCAGTGGATGGTCTGGCCCATGCTCAGATGCCCATTTCCATGAACCAGATCGCGAAGAACGCGTCCAGGATGATCACCATCGAGATCGACTGGACGACGCTCGAGGTGGTGCGTTCGCCGACCGACTGCGCGGTGCCTTCGACCTGCAGGCCTTCCAGGCAACCGATCAGGCTGATCAGCAGCGCGAACACCGGCGCCTTGGCCAGGCCCACCAGGAAATGCCGCAGTTCCATCGTCTCGTGCATGCGCGCCAGGTATTGCTGCGGCGGGATGTCCAGGTTGTAGGCGCCGACGGTAAGGCCGCCGAGGAGGCCGAAGACCATCGCGATGAAGGTCAGCAGCGGCAGCATCACCAGCAGCGCCAGCATGCGCGGGATCACCAGCAGGTCGATCGGGTCCATGCCGAGCGTGCGGATCGCATCGACTTCCTCGCGGCTGACCATCGCGCCGATCTGCGCGGTGAAGGCGCTGGCGGTGCGGCCTGCGAGGACAATCGCGGTGAGCAGCACGCCGAACTCGCGCAGGAACGAGATGCTGACCAGCTCGACCACGTAAATCTGCGCGCCGAAGTCGGCGAGGATGTTGGCGCCGAGGAAGGCCACCACCGCGCCGACCAGGAAGCAGAGCAGGGCGATCAGAGGCACTGCGTCGAGGCCGACCTGCTCCATATGGAACACGGTCGCCGTCGGGCGAAAGCGCGAAGGCTCCTTGAACATGCGCAGCAGCTTCAGCTGGGTCTCGCCGAAGAAGCCGACCAGCGCGCGCGCTTCGCGGTAGTTGTCGGTGACCGCAAAACCCAGTCGTGCCAGCGCCGCGCTGACGCCGTACTCGCGCTTGCGGCGCGGACGGTCGTCGGCGACGTCCTCGATCGCCGTCACCAGTGCCTGGTGATCGTCGTGGAAGGTGAAGACATCGAACTCGATGCCGTGGCGCCGGGCAAAGCGCAACAGCTGCAGCACGCCCACCGAGTCCATGCGGTCGACGCCGGTGGCATCGACCGCGTCGATGGCATCGGGCGCATCCGAAAGCGCCTCGCCGATCTGGGTGGCGTAGTCGAGCGTCCAACTGCCGCTCAGGCGAAGACGCGACGGCTCTTGGCCATCGGCGGCGATCAGCGGCGGGTGCGCGGTCGTATCGGTCATGGAGCCTCGGCGCGAGGATACCTGAGTCGGAGGCGGCGGTTGGCGAAGGCGACCAGGCACTCGCTGGCGCTCCCCTTATCCGGCCCTCGCATGCCATCCTTCGCGCCATGTCGAATCCGTCTCCCCTGAGCGCTGCCAGCTACGCCGCCCGGATCAATTTCGTGATCGAGCTGGCCGAGCGGCTGCATGCCTACGGCACCACCGCGCAAAGGCTCGAGGGTGCGATCAGCGCGGTCGCGCAACAACTGCGGCTGGAGTGCGAACCCTGGTCGAATCCGACCGGCATGATCCTGACCTTCAGCGACCCGCAGCGGCCGCCGGGCGACAGCGACACCACGCGCGTGATCCGCTTGCCGCCGGGTGAGAACGACCTGTACCGCCTGGCCGAGACCGATCGCATCGCCGAAGACGTCGTCGCCGGTCGCCTTGGCCTGGCCGAGGCGCACGCGCAGATGAGCGCGCTCGACAAACCGCCGACGTGGCGCTCGCGCGCGATGCAGGTGCTCGGCTACTGCCTGGCGGCGACCGCCATCGCCGGCGTGCTGCGCCTGCCGTGGCTGGACATCGCAGTGGCCGGGGCCAACGGATTGCTGATCGGCCTGTTCGTGCAGGTGTCGGAAGCCCAGCCGCGATTCAAGGAGCCACTGGAAGCGGTGGCCGCGATGTTCGCCGCGAGCGTGACGTTGCTGGTGGCGACCTACGTGGCACCGTTGAACCAGAACACCGTGATCATCGCCTCGCTCATCGTGCTGCTGCCCGGCATGGCGCTGACCAATGCCGTGAACGAACTGACCAGCCAGCACCTGGTGTCGGGCACCGCCCGTTTTGCCGGCGCGCTGACAACCGTGCTCAAGCTGGCCATCGGCACCGTGATCGCGTTGTACCTGGCCGAGATGATCGGGCTGGACGCGCAGGTGCGCGCATCGCGGCCGCAGCCGGAATGGGTGGAGTGGGCGGCGCTGGCGCTGGCGTCGTTCGCGTTCGCCGTGCTGTTCCGCGCCAACCGTCGCGATTACCCCAAGGTGATGGCGGCGGCGGCCAGCGGTTACCTGATTTCGCGCTTTGGCGGGCAGGCGTTCGGCAGCCCCGCCGGCATCTTCCTGGCGGCACTGGTGCTGACCTCGGCCGGCAATGCCTACGCGCGCTGGTGGAACCGTCCCGGCGCGATCCTGCGCGTGCCCGGCATCATCATGCTGGTGCCCGGCAGTGCCAGCCTGCGCGGCTTCCTGACCCTCATCCAGCAGCAGGACATCGACGCCGGCCAGGCCGCGCTGCTGGCGGTCCTGAATATCCTGCTGGCGCTGGTGGCGGGGCTGTTGTTCGGCAACCTGCTGTTGCCCGCCCGTCGCAACCTCTAGCCGCAGCGCGGCCGTGAATATGGCCGGGAAACCAGTCCCGGCCACGGTCGATTACCCACCCGGTTATCGAATCAGAAACTCGTCAAGGCCCCGGCCGGACGCGGTGTGGGCGGCCAGCCAGCGCGGCTGCTTGCCGCGACCGGTCCAGGTTTCGGCCGGGTTGGCCGGGTTGCGGTACTTGGGGGCGACCTTGCCCATCGGCTTGCGCGCCTTCTTCGGCGCGGCCTTGGCCGCAGGCTTGGCGCTGCGCGCAGGCGCGGTGCCGCCGAACAGTTCGGCGATGGTGTAACCCTCGGCCCTGGCCAGCTGGGTCAGCCGGCTGCGCACGGTGGCGATCGGCTTGCGCTTGTTCAGCGTGGTCTTGCGTTTCTTGGCCTGGTTGATCAGGGCGTCGAGTTCTTTCGCGGACAGCGAGGTGATATCGATCGACATGAAACCTCCGAGTGGGCGGGATTTGCGGGCAGGAATGCGGCGGGAGTTATCCGGGGATTACCGGGCAGAATGTCCTTCAAGCATGCCCTTCGAGCATGCCCTTCAAGCATGCCCTTGAATCGGGTGCAGGATAAAAACCGGCCGGATAAATGCCAGGCAGCCGGATCCGTGCAGGCAGCGCAGGATCATAATCCCGCGGCGCCCGCCGAGTAAATCGCCTGAATATCGGGGATTATCCGGCGCGGCCGAAAGGCACCGCGCCGGAAGTGCCGGACTATTTGCCGAACTTGGCGAACACGCCGCTGCGGTCGAGGTTCTCGGCTTCGCTGGCGCGACGGTGGCGGTATTCGAAGGTGCCGGCCGTGAGGCCGCGCTCGGAGACGACGATCCGGTGCGGGATGCCGATCAGCTCCATGTCGGCGAACATCGCGCCCGGGCGCAGGCCGCGGTCGTCGAGCGCGGTCTCGATGCCGGCGGCGTTGAGCTCGGCGTACAGGTCCTGCGCGGCCTGGGTGACGGCGGCGTCGCCCTTGGGATTGATCATGCACACGACGGCCTGCCACGGCGCCATCGCCTCGGGCCAGATGATGCCGTTGTCGTCGTTGTTCTGTTCGATCGCGGCGGCCACGATCCGCGACACGCCGATGCCGTAGCAGCCCATCGCCGGTGTCGCCGCCTTGCCGTTGGCGTCCAGCACGGTCAGCTTCATCGCTTCGGAGTACTTGCGGCCGAGCTGGAACACATGGCCCACCTCGATGCCGCGGGCCAGGCCAATCGTGCCTTCGCCGTCCGGGGCGATGTCGCCCTCGACCACGTTGCGGATGTCGGCGACGACGTCCGGCTCGGCCAGGTCGCGGCCCCAGTTGACGCCGGCCAGGTGATACCCGGACTCGTTGGCGCCCACGACGAAGTCAGCCATCGCCGCGACGCTGCGGTCGGCGATCACGCGGATGGCCTTGCGCGGCGCGACCGGTCCGAGGAAACCCGGTTCGCTGCCCAGATGGGCGACGATCTCGGCTTCCGTGGCCAGGCGGTACTCGCCCAGGCCGGCCAGCTTCGACAGCTTGATCTCGTTGACCACGTGGTCGCCGCGCACCAGCGCCAGCACGAACTGGGCGTTGCCGTCGGCATCGGCGCCGATGATCGCCACCGACTTGACCGTCCGCTGCAGCGCGATGCCCATCAGCGCGGCGACGTCCTCGCAGGTCTTCTGCGTCGGCGTGTCGACCTTGCGCATCGCTTCGCTTGCGTCCGCGCGCGGGCCCGGTGCCGCGGCCGCGGCGAGTTCGACATTGGCGGCATAGTCCGAGCCGCTATGGAACGCGAGTGCATCCTCGCCCGATTCGGCCAGTACGTGGAACTCGTGCGAGACCGCGCCGCCGATGGCGCCGGAGTCGGCCGAGACGGCGCGGAACTTCAGGCCCAGGCGGGTGAAGATGCGGCCGTAGGTGTCGTACATGTTCTTGTACTCGACGCCCAGGTCCTCATCGCTGAGGTGGAAGGAGTAGGCGTCCTTCATCAGGAACTCGCGCGCGCGCATCACGCCGAAGCGCGGGCGGATCTCGTCGCGGAACTTGGTCTGGATCTGGTAGAAATTGACCGGCAGCTGCTTGTAGCTCGACAGCTCCTGGCGGGCGAAGTCGGTGATGACCTCCTCGTGCGTCGGGCCGTAGCAGTACCAGGCTTCCTTGCGGTCCTGGATCTTCAGCAGCTGGCCGCCGAACTTCTCCCAGCGCCCGGTTTCCTCCCACAGTTCCTTCGGCTGCACCGACGGCATCAGCACTTCGATCGCACCGCTGGCGTTCATTTCCTCGCGCACGGCGCGCTCGACCTTGCGCAGCACGCGCAGGCCCAGCGGCGACCACGTGTACAGGCCAGCGGCCAGCTTGCGGATCATGCCGGCCTTGAGCATCAGCTTGTGGCTGACGATTTCGGCCTCGGCGGGCGTTTCCTTGCTGGTGTGGAGATGGAACTGCGACAGGCGCATCGGCTCGGCTTCGGACGTAGGGAAGCGGCCATTTTGCCACGCGCCGGGCCAGTGCCGGGCAGGGCCCGGCACACCGGCGGATTGGCTGGAATACCGGCCGGCGACTCCGGGCCTCAGCCGCCGCTGGCGACGGCTCCGCCTTCGCAGTAGGTCTTGATCTGCGCTTCCGCGAGCTGGGTGCGGTTGGCGCGCTCGGTGTCGTTGAGGTTGCGGTCGGGCTTGCCGTCCTTGTCCTCGTCGATGCTGACCGGGTTCGTGCCCTGGAGCACCGCGAGGTTGCTGCGGGCGTTGCTGCAGTTGGCATTGACCACCGGCTTGGCGGCAGTGGCGGCGGCTGCCGGCGCCCGGCCGGAGTCGTCGCGGACGCCGCGATTCTTGACTTCCTGTCCCGCCGGTGGCGCATCCGAGTAGTGGGTGACGCCCTGGGCATCCTTCCACTGGTAGACCTTGGCCGCGCAAACCGGCAAGGCAATGACCAGGCACAGGCCGGCGACAAGACCGGGCAGCAGGCGGAACGAGTGGCGGGACATGGTGGCTCCAGGCGGTTGGGAGCGGGAGAAGGTCCGATTGCATCACCGCGCCGGGGCGCAAGCAAGCGCTACACTTCCAAACATGGACGAATTGCAACAAACCCCGCGGCCGCGCGGCCGCGGCATCTACCTGCTGCCGAACCTTTTCACCACCGGCGGCCTGTTTGCCGGCTTCTACGCGATCATCGCCGCGACCCAGGGCCGTTTCGACGACGCCTGCATCGCCGTGTTCGTCGCCGGCATCCTCGACGGCCTCGATGGCCGCGTGGCGCGCCTGACCAACACCCAGAGCGAATTCGGCGTGCAGTACGACTCGCTGGCCGATCTGGTCAGCTTCGGCCTGGCGCCGGCGCTGGTGATGTACCACTGGGCGTTGTCGTCGACCCTGCTCGATGGGCCCATCCCCGGCAAGATCGGCTGGGTCGGGGCCTTCCTGTATGCCGCCTGCGCGGCGCTGCGGTTGGCCCGGTTCAACTCCCAGGTGGGCCAGGTCGACAAGCGCTGGTTCATCGGCCTGGCCAGTCCGGCCGCGGCCGGACTGGTGGCCAGCTTCGTCTGGACCTGCGACGACATGGGCTACAGCGGCGAGCAGTTGCGCTATGTCGCGCTGGCGGTGACGGTGGGCGCGGGCCTGCTGATGGTCAGCCGGATGCGCTATTTCAGCTTCAAGGGCGGCGGGCCGCGCCACGACCGCGTGCCGTTCCTGGCGATCGTGGTGGTGCTGGCCGTGCTGGTCGCCATTGCCATCGATCCGCCGCGGGTGTTGCTGGCGATTGGCGCCCTGTACGCGTTGTCCGGCCCGGGCTATGCGATATACCGGCGCATGCGGCGCCCGGCAGGTCCGGAGGCCGTCACATGAGCGCGTTGTGGAGTCCGCAGCAGCGCGAGTGGCTGCAGGCGATGGGCCACCAGGTGTGGGCGCTGGGCGGGGCGCAATCGATCGAGGCGGCATCGACGCCTGATGCCGGCAACGAAGACTCGTCCGCACAGGCCCGGCGCGAAGCTGCGGCACTGCTCAAGGGCGAGACTGCGCCGCGCGCGCGACCGTCCGCGCCAGCACCGGCGCCACGCGTGGCGGCCACGACCGAGCGCCTGCTCATGGCCGTGTTCCGCGCCGCCGGACGCAGCAGTGGCGATGCCGACGTGCTCGCACTGGTTCCCGACCTGGCGGCACTGCGCGGAGATGCCACTGCAAAGCGCGCGCTGTGGCCCAGCCTGCGCGCACTGCGCCGACGGGGTGGTGGCAGGTGAGCGCGCTGGCCGTCGATAGGGGCCAGGTGTCGCCCGCCGGCGCACTGCGGCCCATGCGCGAGGACGACCTCGACGCGGTGCACGCGGTCGAGATCCGCGCTTACGAGTTTCCGTGGACGGTCGGCATCTTCCGCGACTGCCTGCGTGCCGACTACCCGGCGTGGCTGCTGCACCAGGGCGGCAAGGTCATCGGCTATTTCCTGATGAGCATCGCCGCCGGCGAGGCGCACGTGCTCAACATCTGCATCGATCCGGAACAACAAGGCCGCGGCCACGGTCGCCACCTGCTGCGGGCGATGATGCATGTCGCCCGCGGGCGCGGCGCCGAGCGCGTGTTCCTGGAGGTGCGCCCGTCCAATGCCGGCGCGATCGCGCTTTACCACTCCGAAGGCTTCAACGAGATCGGCCGCCGGCCGCGCTACTACCCGGCCCGCGAGGGCCGCGAAGATGCGCTGGTGATGGCGATAGAACTGCTGCCGCCCGAGTAGCCCGGGTAAGGCGCAGCCGCACCCGGGTCGTGCGTGCATCCCGGGTGCGGCTGCGCCTTACCCGGGCTACGGGTGGTCAGCCGAGCTTGGCGCGCTGGCTGGCCAACGCTTCGCGCTGCAGGTTCCAGTCGGCCAGGCGCTTGCGCTCCTGCTCGACGACTGCCGGCGGTGCGTTGGCCACGAAGGTCTCGCTGGCCAGCTTGTTGTGGCACTTGCCGATTTCGCCTTCGACGCGCTTGATTTCCTTGTCCAGGCGCGTGCGCTCGGCACCGAGGTCGACCAGGCCTTCCAGCGGCACCAGCAGCTTCAGTTCGCCGACCAGCGCGGTCGCCGCGGCAGGCGCGGCAGCGGCGTCGTCGAGGATGTCGATGGCGTCCAGGCGGGTCAGGAAGCGCAGCTGCGAGTCGAAGCGCGTGGCGCGGTCGCGATCGGCCGCGGTGCAGCCGGCCAGCAGCAACGGAATCGTCTTCGACGGCGCGACGTTGAGCTCGCTGCGGATCCTGCGCAGCGCACTGACCATCGCCTTGAGCCATTCGACGTCGGCTTCGGCGGCGGCGTAGTCCTGACCGGCGAAATCCGACGCCTGCGGGTACGGGCGAATCATGATCGTGGTGTCGGCCAGGCCCAGCTTCGGACCGACCTGCTGCCACAGCTCCTCGCTCACGAACGGCACCAGCGGGTGCAGCAGCGACAGCAGGCGCTCGAGCACGAACAGCAGCGTGTGGCGCGTGCTCTGCGCCGCGGCCGCGTCATCGCCCTGCAGGGCCGGCTTGGCCAGCTCGACGAACCAGTCGCAGAACTCGTTCCAGGCGAACTCGTACAGCGCCTGCGCGAGCAGGTCGAAGCGGTAGCTGGCGAAGTGCGTCTCGGCCTCGGCGGAAACCTTGGCCAGGCGGGAGAGGATCCAGCGCTCGGCATCTGTGGCTGGCTGCGGCTGGTGCGTAGACCCATCCCCACCCAACCCTCCCCTTGAAGGGGAGGGCTCGCTTCGTTCGGCGGCGAGGGTGAAACCCTCGGTGTTCATCAGTACGAAGCGCGTGGCGTTCCACAGCTTGTTGCAGAAGTTTTTGTAGCCCTCGGCGCGGCCGAGGTCGAAGCGGATGTCGCGGCCGTGGGTGGCGAGCGCGGCGATGGTGAAACGCAGCGCGTCGGCGCCGAACGCCGGGATGCCTTCCGGAAACTCCTTGCGCGTCGCCTTCTCGATCTTCTCGGCCATCTTCGGTTGCATCAGGCCGGCGGTGCGCTTGGCCAGCAGGTCGTCGAGCGAGATGCCGTCGATGAGGTCGAGCGGGTCGAGGATGTTGCCCTTCGACTTCGACATCTTCTGGCCGTCCTTGTCGCGGACCAGGCCGGTGATGTAGACGTCCTTGAACGGCACGCGACCGGTGAAGTGGTCGGTCGCCATGATCATGCGCGCGACCCAGAAGAAGATGATGTCGAAGCCGGTGACCAGCACGCTCGACGGCACGTAGCGGTCGAAGCCGCGCTCGGCCATCGCCTGTTCGTCGGGCCAGCCCATGGTGCTGAACGGCCACAGCTGCGAGGAGAACCAGGTCTCGAGCACGTCGCTGTCCTGCGACAAATTGACGGTGTGGTCGAGCGAATGGCGCGCGCGCACTTCGTCCTCGTTGCGGCCGACGAAGATGTTGCCGTCGTCGTCGTACCACGCCGGGATGCGGTGGCCCCACCACAGCTGGCGGCTGATGCACCAGTCCTGGATGTTCTCCATCCAGTGGCGGTAGGTGCTGATCCAGTTGGAAGGAACGAGTTTGACGTCACCCTGCTCGACGAGCTCGAGGCCGCGCGCGGCAAGCGTGTCCATCTTCACGAACCACTGGTCGGTCAGGTACGGCTCGATCACCTGGCCGGTGCGGTCGCCGCGCGGCACCTGCAGCTTGTGCGGCTTGGTCTCGACCAGGCGGCCGGCGGCTTCAAGATCCGCCAGCACGACCTTGCGCGCTTCGTAACGGTCCAGGCCACGGTACTTCTCCGGCGCATTGCCGTTGACCGCGGCGACGTGGGTGAAGATGTTGATCAGCGGCAGGCCATGGCGCTGGCCGACGGCGTAGTCGTTGAAGTCATGCGCGGGCGTGACCTTGACCACGCCGGTGCCGAACTCGCGATCGACATAGTCGTCGGCGATGATCGGGATCTCGCGATCGCTCAGCGGCAGCGTGACGGTCTTGCCGATCAGGTGGGTGTAACGCTCGTCGAGCGGATGCACCATCACCGCGACGTCGCCGAGCATCGTCTCCGGACGCGTGGTCGCCACGGTCAGTTCACCGCTGCCGTCGCTCAGCGGGTAGCTGATCGACCACAGGAAGCCGTCTTCTTCTTCGTTGACCACTTCCAGGTCGGAGATCGCCGTCTTCAGCACCGGGTCCCAGTTGACCAGGCGCTGGCCGCGGTAGATCAGGCCTTCCTCGTGCAGGCGCACGAACGCCTCGATCACCGCCTGCGCGGCCATCGGGTCCATCGTGAAGACGCTGCGCGACCAGTCGCCGGACGTGCCCAGGCGGCGCATCTGCCGCTCGATGGTGTCACCGGAGTGCTGCTTCCACTCCCACACCTTCTCGATGAAACCGTCGCGGCCGAGGTCGTCGCGGGTCAGTCCGTCGCGACCGAGGTTGCGCGCGACCACCATTTCGGTGGCGATGCCGGCGTGGTCGGTGCCCATCTGCCACAGCGTGTCGTAGCCACGCATGCGGTGGTAGCGGATCAGCGCATCCTGCAGCGTGTGCTGGAACGCGTGGCCCATGTGCAGCGTGCCGGTGACGTTCGGCGGCGGCAGCAGGATGGTATAGGGCTCGCCCTTGCCGCTGGGCTTGAATACACCGCTGCGCTCCCACGCTTCGTACAGGCGGGTTTCGAACTGCTTGGGGTCGTAGCTGGAGGCGAGGGTGTCGGTCATGGTTCGTGTCTTCGAATTGGCGTCTTGGCGTCATCCCGGCGAAAGCCGGGATCCACCTTGATGTTGCCGGTGACGTCGACGCAGGCGTCAACGTCAAAATGGGTCCCGGCTTTCGCCGGGATGACGGGCGCAGTTACATGTCGTGCTTTTTCAGGTCCAGCCCGCGCGCCTGGTACTGCTTCCAGCGCTCGCGCAGCGGGCCGCGTGCCGAGTCGTCGGCCGGGACCACTTCGAGCACGCGCTCGAAGCTGCCCGCCACCGGCGCGTCGCGCAGGTTGATCACCACCGGCCGCAGCGGCGTGTCCGACTCGGGCGTGGCGATCAGCACCGGCGCCAGCTCGTCCTCGTCGTCTCCGGCGATCTGGTGCGGGATGTAGGCGTTCTCGTCGAACTCCCACAGCAACTCGTCCAGGCGTTGCGCCTGGTCCTCGTCGCGCACCAGCACCAGCGTCCACAGGTTGGCGTCGTGCGCCTTGCGCGCGAGCTCGCATACCAGCAGCAGCGGTTCCTCACGGAACCGCTCTTTCTGGATCAGGTAAAAGTCCGCGCGCGCCACGCGCTCAGGCCGCCCGGTCCAGCAGCCACTGGCTCAGCAGGCCGACCGGACGACCGGTGGCCATGCCGCGCTTGCCTTCGTCCGACGCACTGCCGGCGATGTCCAGGTGCGCCCAGCGCTGGCCTTCGGCGAAGCGGCCGAGGAAGCAACCAGCGGTGATCGCGCCGGCCCAGCGGCCGCCGATGTTGTAGACGTCGGCGAAGCTCGATTCCAGCAGGGTCTGGTATTCGTCCCACAGCGGCAGGCGCCAGGCGCGGTCGAACACGTTCTCGCCGGCGTCCAGCAGCTCGGCGGCGAGGTCGTCGTGCTTGCTCATCAGGCCCGAGGCGAACTTGCCCAGGGCGACCATGCACGCGCCGGTGAGCGTGGCCACGTCGACCAGCGCCTGCGGCTCGAAACGCTGCGCATAGGTCAGAGCGTCGCACAGGATCAGGCGGCCTTCGGCGTCGGTGTTGCCGACCTCGATGGTCTTGCCGGACATGCTGGTCAGCACGTCGGAGGGGCGGTAGGCATCGGCGTCGGGCATGTTTTCCACGGCCGGCACGATGACGACGAGGTTGACCGGCAACTGCATGCCGACGGCGGCGACGAACGTGCCCATGACGGTGGCACCACCGCACATGTCGTACTTCATCTCCTCGATGCCGCCCTGGGTCTTGAGGTTGATGCCGCCGGTGTCGAAGGTGATGCCCTTGCCGACCAGCACGTACGGCTTGGCGTCGCCGCCATTGCTGTACTTCAGGACGATCAGCTTGGGCGGGTTGGCCGAGCCGCGGCCGACCGCGAGCAGCGAGCCCATGCCCAGTTCGGTCATCTGCGCGACGTCGAGCACGTCGCACGAGGTGGTGTCGAAGCGGCCGGCGAATTCCTGCGCCTGCTGGGCGAGGTAAGCCGGGTTGCAGACGTTCGGCGGCAGGTTGCCCAGCTCGCGCGAGAACTGCACGCCGGCAGCGATGGCCTGGCCGCGGGCCAGGGCAACGGCGTCGTCGCCGACGATGCTCAGCTTGCGCAGGCCCGGCTCTTCCTTCTTCTTGCTGGTGCCGAGCGTGGCGGTGTAGCGGTAGCAGGCGTGGTCGGCGGCAATGGCGGCCTGGCGGATCGCCCAGGCGCTGTCGCGGCCGGCGACCGGCACTTCCGACAGGGTGAACACTGCATTGGCCACCGGGCCGTTGCGCAACGCACGGGCGGCATCGCTGACCGCCTTGAGGTACTGCGGCACGCCGAACTTGGCGGCGTCGCCCAGGCCGATGACCAGCACGCGCGGCGCGCTGACGCCGGGCACATCGTAAAGCAGGGCGGTCTTGCCGGTCTTGCCGCTGGCATCGCCGCGCTCGAGCAGGGCCGCCAGGCGTCCGCCGCTGGCGTCGTCCAGGGCCTTGCCGGCGGGCGTGAGGCTGTTGTCGGCAAAGGCGCCGACGACAATGCAATCAGTAAGGGCGGCGGCAGGCGCGTCGCGGTTCAGGTCGAATTCGAGGGCCATCCAACAGATTCCCAGAGCAGTCCAAAAAGGAGCCGGTCAGGATCGCCTGTGAGAAACAGTGGGCAGACGTCCAACCAAACTCCGTACAATCGAGTGGCTGTGAGGGGGATGCAATGTCCCCGGCCGCGCATCGCGCAGCCACCTCACGCCCTCGGACGAATTCCCCCGATTTTAGATCAACTTCCCAGATCAAGCCGCCCCGAAGCCTAAATCGATGCCCAAGCTTGACCGATACCTGCTGAGCGAATTCGCCCAGTCGATCTTCGCCACCCTGGTGGTGCTGCTGATCGTCATGGTGGGCGGCGCCTTCACCGACGTGCTCCAGGACATCGCCCGGGGCCGGGTCCCGGCCGGCCTGATGCTGGCCCAGCTGGGCCTGGTGCTGATCAAGTGGCTGCCGCTGATCCTGCCCCTGGCGCTGATGCTGGGGCTGATGATGGGCGTCGGGCGCCTGTACCGGGACTCGGAAATGCCCGTGATCTCCTCCATTGGCGTGGGGCCCCGGCGCATGCTCAAGCCGCTGATGCTGATCGTCGGGCCGCTGGTGCTGGTGGTGGCGGCCTGCTCGCTGTGGCTGGGGCCGTGGGCGGACCGGCTGTCCAAGGAGATGATCAACGAGGCCAACCGCAACCTGCTGATGGCCGGCCTGGAGCCGGGGGCCTTCGTCGGCATCCCCAACGGCGGCGGCGTGGTCTACGTGGCCAACATGTCCAAGGACGGCAGCCAGCTGCAGCGGGTGTTCCTGTACCGCGATGCCGGCGAGGGCCGGATCGACGTGACCACCTCCAACACCGGCGAGCTGACCGTGGACGGGGCCGGGAACCGCTATCTGACCCTCTCCGGCGGCTTCCAGATCGAGGGCGCGCGTTCCGGCGACAAGGATTTCCGCCTGCTGCGCTATGCCCGCAACCAGATCCTGCTGCCGGCGAACGAGCTCAAGTTCGACCCCGACGCGCCGGAGATGCAGACGACGATGAAGCTGTTTGGCGATGACCGGCGCGAGGCCCGGGCCCAGCTGCACTACCGCCTGGCGCCGCCGCTGCTGGCGCTGGCCTTCGCCCTGATGGCGGTGCCGCTGGCGCGCAGCATGCCGCGGCAGGCGCGCTACGGCCGGATCCTGGTCGGCTTCCTGGCCTACCTGATCGGCCAGAACCTGATGACCGCCGGCCTGGGCTGGCTGGAGAGCGGCAAGATCGCCATCTGGCTGGGGCTGTGGTGGCTGGTGCTGCCGGTGATGGCGGTGTCCTTCTGGATGTACTTCAGCGACGGCCGCCTCGGGGGGCCGAGGCAGGCCTTCGCGACCGCGAGGATCCGGTCATGAGGCTGATGCCCAAGATCCACGACATATATGTAGGCAAGACCGTCCTGGCCACCGTGCTGCTGACCTGGGCGGTGCTGGGCGGCCTCGACGTGATGCTGGCGCTGGTGAGCGAGTTCGGCGACATCGGCAAGGGCAAGTACGGCCTGGTCGAGGCCTTCGCCTATATCGGCCTGAGCGTGCCGCGGCGCGTGTATTACCTGTTCCCGTATGCGGCGGTGATCGGCTCGCTGATGGCGCTGGGGCAGCTGGCGGCGACTTCGGAGCTGACCGCCCTGCGCGCCGTCGGCCTGTCGCGCCGCCGCCTCGGCATTGCCGTCGCCGGTGCGCTGGCGATCCTGACCGCATTGATGGTGTTGAGTGGCGAGAGCCTCTCGCCGTGGACGCAGCAGCGCGCCGATGCGCTCAAGTCGGCGGCGAAGTCCGGCAACGCGGTGGTCGCGCAATACACCGGCCTGTGGGCGCGGGAGGGCGAAACGATCCTCAACGCGCAGGGCGGCCAGGAGCGCGAGCGCAACGGCGACCGCTGGCTGGAACTGCATGACGTCACGCTGTACCAGTTCGCCGACGACGGCCGCCTGAAGTCGATGTCGTTCGTGAGGCGCGCCGAGCATCGGCCCGGTGGCTGGTTGCTGCGCGACGTGACGCGGACCTATTTCGACAACCGCTCCGTGCGCCGCGAGCAGATCGCGCAGGAGCGCTGGGATTCGCAGCTCGACTCGGCGGCGTTGTCGGCCGGCACCGAGCGCCCGCGCTACCTGTCGGCCATGGACCTGCGCACCGCGATCAAGTACCGCCAGCGCAATGGCCTGGATGCCTCGGAGTTCGAGGAGCACTACTGGGGCCGCTGGTTCTATTCGATCAACGTGCTGGCGTTGTGCCTGGCGGCGGTGCCGTTCGCCTTCGGCACGCTGCGCAGCGGCGGCATGGGCAAGCGGTTGTTCATCGGCATCGTGTTCGCGCTGGGCTTCTGGTTGCTGCAGACGCAGTTCGTGAAGCTGGCGACGGTGTACAAGTTCGACTACCGCATCGCGTACCTGTTGCCGACGCTGATCATGCTGGGCGTGTCGGCGTTCCTGTTCAAGAAACGCAGCGGCTAGCGCTCGCCTCGTCATCCCCGCGAAGGCGGGGATCCATGGACGTTGCCTTCGGCCTTACTTCGCCCGCTTCGGCAGCCGCACCATGCGTGTCCCGCTGGCGCGGTCGTGCCACGTCAGCCGGTCGCGATCGAACCAGGCCCACCAGAACCCCAGGCCGGCCAGCAGCAGCGAGGCCGAGCCCACGGCGTAGCGGACCAGCAGTGTGCGCCACTCCGGCGCGGTGCCGTCGGCAGCGGTCACCTGCAGGCGCCACGGGCGCATGCCCAGCGTCTGTCCGCCGCGGCGCCAGCTCAGCACCGCGTAGCCGGCGCCGATCAGCCAGCACACCAGCCACAGCAGCCACTGCAGCAGGCTGAAGGGCGGGATGTTCTCGTGGCTGTCGTGGCCACTGAAGGTGTACGCAAACGTGAAGACCGCCGACGCGAGCATCCACAGCGCAACCACGGGCCACAGGTCGTAGAGCAGCGCGAGCAGGCGCCAGCCGATGAGTGCGGCGGGTCGGGGAGTGGGCGAGGGCGATGCCATCGCATCAGGATAGCCGCTCGGGTGCGCGATCGCTAAGCTGCAAGCATGAGTGCACGACCTTCTGCATCCACACCTGCGCACCGGCGCAGCGTGGCCATGGCATTGCCGGAGCTGCGCGACGCCGACGGCAGTGTCATCGCCGCGTTCCTGGATGCGATCTGGGCAGAGAACGGCCTCGCCCAGCCCACGCTCGACAGTTATCGCAGCGATCTTGAACTGCTCGCGCGCTGGCGCGATGGACGCGGCGGCGGACTGGCTGGCGCCGACCGCGCCACCCTGTTCGACTACCTGGCCTGGCGCTCGCAGCAGGGCTATTCGCCACGCAGCAACGCGCGCTTGCTGTCGGCGCTGCGTGCGTTCTACGCCTGGCAGGTGCGCCGGGGCCAGCGCGGCGACGACCCGACTGCATTGCTGGAACCGCCGAAGCTGCCGCGGTCGCTGCCCAAGGCCTTGGCCGAAAGCCAGATAGAGGCACTGCTGAAGGCCCCCGACATCGATGACCCCAACGGCCTGCGCGACCGCGCCATGCTCGAACTGATGTACGCGGCGGGCTTGCGCGTCAGCGAGTTGGTCAACCTGCCTTCGACCGCGGTCAACCTTCGCCAGGGCGTGCTGCGGGTGACGGGCAAGGGCAGCAAGGAACGGCTGGTGCCATTGGGCGAGGAGGCACAGCACTGGCTGGAGCGGTACCTAGCCACCGCGCGCCCGCAACTGGCGGGAAAGCGCGCACTGGCGCCGTTGTTCATCACTGCCGCAGGCGAGGCGCCCAGTCGCCAGCAGTTCTGGGCGCTGGTGAAGCGTTACGCCGGATTCGCCGGGATCGACCCGGCCCGGATCAGCCCGCACGGCCTGCGCCACAGTTTCGCCACCCACCTGCTCAACCACGGCGCCGACCTGCGCGCGCTGCAGATGCTGCTGGGCCACAGCTCGCTGTCGACCACGCAGATCTACACCCTGGTCGCGCGCGAACAGCTCAAGCAGCTGCACACGAAGCATCACCCGCGCGGCTAGGGGGACGCGGGGCTGGAAGCGGGTGCGGGCCGGGCGCTGCAACAACGCCGGGTGAATCCTTCCGGGACCAAGGGCACTGGCCGTAAAGGGGTCTCGTGCCACAATCGGGCATCCCCCCAAACTATGGGCCACCTCACGGCGGCCCCTGTCAGGAACCCCAGATGAAGCGAATCCTCCTCGCCGCGCTCGGTGCGATCAGCCTTTCCGCCTGTGCGCAAGCGCCCGACAGCGCCGCGCGGGCGCAAGGCAGCGCCAGGCCGGCCGCTGCCCTGGCCGCCGTCGCGCCCAAGGCCGGCACTGCCGACGCGCGCGCAGTGGAGGCGGTACGCCTGCTCAACCCGCAGGTCCGGGTGGACCGCGTCGGCGCGGCACCGATGCCGGGCTTCCGCGAGGCGATCGTGGCCGGGCAGGTGGTCTACGTCAGCGACGATGGCCGCTACCTGTTCCTGCCCGGTTCGGGCGGCGCCCTGTTCGACGTCAACGCCAAGAAGAACCTCAGCGAAGACGCGATGGCGGCCGTGCGCAAGCAGCTGATCGACACGATCCCGGTCAGCGAGCGCATCGTTTTCGCCCCGGCCAAGCCCAAGTACACGGTCACCGTCTTCACCGACGTCGAGTGCGGCTACTGCCGCAAGCTGCACAGCGAGATCGCCGAGTACAACCGCCAGGGCATCGCCATCGAGTACCTGGCCTTCCCGCGCATGGGCCTGGGCAGCGACGACTACAAGAAGATGGTGGCGGTGTGGTGCTCGCCGGACCGCCGCAAGGCGCTGACCGACGCCAAGAACGACCGCACGCCCAAGTACACCAACTGCAAGAGCTCGGTGAACCAGCAGTACGACATCGGCCAGCGCGTCGGCCTGACCGGCACGCCGATGATCCTCAGCGCCGATGGCACCCAGCTTGGCGGCTACATCCCGCCGGCGGCACTGCGCGAGGCACTGGACAAGCTGGCGGCCGAACACGCCCCGACGGCCGCGGTGAAGCCGGGCGCCTGATGGCGCCCACACCGCATCAGGGCCAGTAGGGGTACGGGCAGGGGGGGCGCGGCTCGGCTACAATGTCGGGCCCGACGTTGCACGGTTCCCCGGACATGATCGTCCTCGAGGGCGCATCCGCCCTGTCGCCGTTCCGCCGCGAGCGGCTCCAAGCCCGCCTGCAAGCCCTCCATCCGTCTGTCCGAGTCCTTGGTGCCTGGCCCGTCTACTGGGTCGAGCCCGAGACTGGTGCAACCCCGGACCCGGACGCACTGCGCCGCATCCTCCAGGCCGAGCCGGGCGAAGCTGCGCGCGCGGACGGTGCCACTTCCCGATTCGTCACGCCGCGACTGGGCACGCTGTCGCCGTGGGCGAGCAAGGCGACCGAGCTGCTGCGCGGCGCCGGCCTGCCGGTCAAGCGCGTCGAGCGCGGCACCCGTTACGACCTGGCCGGATGGCCGGCCGATGCCCCTGCGCAGGGCGCGCTGGCCAAGGTCCTGCACGATCCGATGACGCAATCGCTGCTGGACGCGCGCGACGACGCCGCGGCGCTGTTCGCCACGCCTGCGCGTGGACAGCTTGAGCGCATCCCGCTGGCCGACCTCGAAAACGCCAACGTCCGCCTCGGCCTGGCCCTGGCCGAAGACGAGATCGCCTATCTGCGCGAGCGTTTCGGCGTGCTCGGCCGCAAGCCGGCCGACGTCGAACTGATGATGTTCGCCCAGGCCAACTCCGAGCATTGCCGCCACAAGATCTTCAACGCCTCGTGGACGCTCGATGGCACCGAACAGCAGAACTCGCTGTTCAAGATGATCAAGCACACCCACGCCACCACGCCCGAGCACACGCTCTCGGCGTACAGCGACAACGCGGCGGTGGTCGAAGGCTATGCCAGCCGTCGCTTCCGCCCGGACCCGGTGACGCGCGGCTATCGCGCCGAAACGCAGGTCGACTCGGCGTTCGCGATCAAGGTCGAGACGCACAACCACCCGACCGCGATCGCGCCGTTCCCGGGCGCTTCCACCGGCAATGGCGGCGAGATCCGCGACGAAGGTGCGACTGGTCGCGGCGGCCGCCCCAAGGCCGGCCTGTGCGGTTTCAGCGTCTCGCACCTGCGCATCCCGACCTTGCCGCAGCCGTGGGAGCGCGAGCGATCGCTCAACCCGCGCATGGCCTCGGCGCTCGAAATCATGCTCGACGGCCCGATCGGCGCGGCCGCGTTCAACAACGAATTCGGTCGCCCCAACCTGACCGGCTACTTCCGCAGTTTCGAGCTCGACGAAGGTACCAGCTCGAACAGCATGCTTGCGCGTGCGTACGACAAGCCGATCATGCTTGCCGGCGGCCTCGGCGCGATCGATCGCGTCCAGGTCACCAAGCTGGGCATGAAGCCCGGCGACGCGGTGATCGTGCTCGGCGGTCCGGCGATGCTGATCGGCCTGGGCGGCGGCGCCGCCAGCTCGGTCGCGTCCGGCGACAGCCACGAAGAACTCGATTTCGCCAGCGTCCAGCGCGACAACCCGGAAATGGAGCGTCGCTGCCAGGAAGTGATCGACCGCTGCGTCGCCCGCGGCCTCGACAACCCGATCGCAACCGCGCATGACGTCGGCGCCGGCGGCCTGTCCAATGCCATCCCCGAGTTGCTGCACGACTCCGGCCTGGGCGGCGTCATCGACCTGGCCAAGGTGCCCAGCGACGACCCGTCGTTGTCGCCGATGCAGCTGTGGTGCAACGAATCGCAGGAGCGCTACGTGCTCGGCCTGCCGGCCGACCGTGTCGAGGAATTCGCGCAGATCTGCGCGCGCGAGCGTTGCCCGTTCGCCGTGGTCGGTTACGCCACCGCCGAAGAACACCTGGTCGTCGGTTACGGCGCCACGCCCGACAACGCGCGCCAAGGCGGCCACGACTGGCCGATCGACCTGCCGATGGACGTGCTGTTCGGCAAGCCGCCGAAGATGCACCGCGACGCACGCCGTCCGCCGCCGGCACCGTGGCCGGCGCTGGAATGGAACGGCCTGGACCTGCGCGAGGCCGCGCTGCGCGTGCTGGCGCATCCGTCGGTCGCTTCGAAGAACTTCCTGGTCACCATCGGTGACCGCACCGTCGGCGGCCTGACCGCGCGCGACCAGATGATCGGTCCGTGGCAGCTGCCGATGTCCGACTGCGCGATCACGTTGTCGGGCTTCGACGGATTCGTCGGCGAGGCGATGTCGCTCGGCGAGCGCACGCCGCTGGCGCTGATCGATGCCGCCGCCGCCGCGCGCATGGCCGTGGGCGAAGCCATCACCAACCTGTGCGCCGCACCGGTCGAGTCGCTCAACCGCATCAAGCTGTCGGCCAACTGGATGGCCGCCGCCGGCCATCCGGGCGAGGACGCGCGACTGTTCGACGCGGTCAAGGCCGTTGGCCTGGAGCTGTGCCCGGAGCTGGAGCTGAGCATCCCGGTCGGCAAGGATTCGCTGTCGATGCAGGCGCAGTGGCACAGCGACGGTGTCGCATCGAAGTCGGTGTCGCCGGTGTCGCTGATCGTGTCTGCGTTCGCACCGGTGGTCGACGTGCGCAAGCAGCTGACCCCGCTGCTGGATCGCAACGAGGAGTCGGAGCTGTGGCTGATCGGCCTGGGCGCCGGCAAGCAGCGCCTCGGCGGTTCGGTGCTGGCGCAATGCCATCCGGATGCCGTTTCGAAGAACAACGACACGCAGCTGCCGGCGTTCGCCGGTTCGCTCGGCGTGCCCGATCTCGACAACCCGCAGCGCCTGCGCGATTTCTTCGAACTCATCCGCGATGCGCGCGAGGCAGGCCTGCTGCGCGCCTACCACGACCGTTCCGACGGCGGCGCACTGGCGGCGCTGTGCGAGATGGCGTTCTGCTCGCGGCTGGGCCTGGACATCACCCTCGACGGCTGGGGCCACGATCCGTTCCGCACGCTGTTCAACGAGGAACTCGGCGCGATCGTGCAGGTCGCCGACGAAGACCGCGCGATCTTCGCCGACATGGTCTCGCGCCACGGCCTGATCGATTGCGCGCAGCGCATCGCCCGCCCGACCACGGCGCCGGCGATCCGCGTCCGCGACGAAGGCCAGACCCTGGCCGAATGGCGCTGGGACGAACTCTTCGACGCCTGGTGGTCCACGAGTCACGCCCTGCAGAAGCTGCGCGACAACCCCGAATGCGCCGACCAGGAGCGCGCGCTGGCGCGTGACTTCAACGCGCCGGGCCTGAAGCCGCGCCTGTCGTTCGATCCGTCCGAGGATGTCGCCGCACCGTTCATCAACACGGGCGTGCGGCCGAAGGTGGCGATCCTGCGCGAGCAGGGCGTCAACGGCCAGATCGAGATGGCGGCGGCGTTCGACCGCGCCGGCTTCGAAGCCTTCGACGTCCACATGAGCGACCTCATCGCCGGCCGCGTCTCGCTGGCCGACTTCAAGGGCATCGCCGCCTGCGGTGGCTTCAGCTACGGCGACGTGCTCGGTGCCGGCCGCGGCTGGGCGACCTCGGTGCTGGAACGCAGCGCGCTGCGTGATGCCTTCGCGCAGTTCTTCGCCCGCGAGGACAGCTTCTCGCTGGGCGTGTGCAACGGCTGCCAGATGCTGTCGCAGCTCAAGCCGATCATCCCCGGTGCGACCCACTGGCCGAAGTTCCTGCGCAACGCCAGCGAGCAGTTCGAAGCGCGCCTGGGCCTGCTGGAAGTGGTCGAGTCGCCGTCGCTGTTCTTCCGCGGCATGGCCGGCTCGCGCATCCCGGTCGCGGTCGCGCACGGCGAAGGACGCGCTGAGTTCGACAGCGCGCTCGACCAGAGTGCCGCGCACGTCTCGCTGCGTTATGTCGACGGCAACGGTGCGGTCGCCACGCGCTACCCGCTCAACCCGAACGGCTCGCCCGACGGCATCACCGGCCTGACCAGCGACGATGGCCGTGCCACGATCCTGATGCCGCATCCCGAGCGCACCCTGCGCAGCGCCAACCTGAGCTGGGCGCCGGCCGAGTGGGGCGAGGATTCGCCGTGGCTGCGGATGTTCCGCAACGCGCGGGTCTGGGTGGGATGATGTGACACCCCTCCCTTTGCCTTCACGGCGGGGAGGGGAGGCCGCCGGGGTTGCCGAAAGGCCATGGCCAAGCTGCTAAAGTCCATGGCCTGACAGCCACGGAGGACGGCGTGAACGCAGTCGCCAACGACACCGGCCAAGCCAGTCTCGATGACCGCATCGTCGCGGCCCTCCTCGCCAAAGGGCGGCTGAAGGACGCCGACCTGGCGCGCGCGCGGCGCCTGCAGGAAGAAACCGGCGGCGGCCTGCTCGGCCTGCTGGCGCGCCTGGGCCTGGTGTCCGAACGCGACCACGCCGAAACCTGCGCCGAAGTGCTCGGCCTGCCGCTGGTCAGCGTCAAGGACGCACCGGAGCTGCCGCCGGAAGGCGTGGCGATGTCGGCGCGCTTCATGAAGCAGTTCGCGGTCTGCCCGATCGGCGAAAGCGACAGCGCGGTCGACGTGCTGATGGCCGACCCGCAGGACCTCTACACCATCGACGCATTGCGCCTGGCCACCGGCCGCGACATCCGTCCGGCGGTGGCGCTGCGGTCGGAGATCGGCGACCTGGTCGAACGCTGGTACGGCCAGGGCCGCAGCGCGATGGGCGCGATCGTCGAAACCGCCGAAGGCGAGGGCAGTGCCGGCGACCTCGACGACGTCGAACACCTGCGCGACCTGGCCTCGGAAGCGCCGGTGATCCGCCTGGTCAACTTGGTCATCCAGCGCGCCGTCGAGCTGCGCGCGTCCGACATTCACATCGAGCCGTTCGAGACCCGCCTCAAGGTGCGCTATCGCGTCGACGGCGTGCTCACCGAAGGCGAGAGCCCGCCGGCCAACCTCACCGCCGCGGTGATCAGCCGCGTCAAGATCATGGCCAAGCTCAACATCGCCGAGCGCCGCCTGCCGCAGGACGGCCGCATCATGCTGCGCGTGCAGGGCAAGGAGCTCGACCTGCGCGTGAGCACCGTGCCGACCGCGCACGGCGAGAGCGTGGTGATGCGATTGCTCGACCGCGAGACGGTGGTGTTCGACTTCAAGCGCCTGGGCTTCACCGACGCCTTCCTGCCGCAGTTCCAGAAGGTGCTCGACCAGCCGCACGGCATCCTGCTGGTGACCGGTCCCACCGGCTCGGGCAAGACCACCACGCTGTACACCGCGCTGAGCAAGCTCAACACCACCGACGTCAAGATCATCACCGTCGAAGACCCGGTCGAGTACCAGATCGAGGGCATCAACCAGATCCAGGCCAAGCCGCAGATCGGCCTGGACTTCGCCCACGCGTTGCGCAGCATCGTCCGCCAGGACCCCGACATCATCATGATCGGCGAAATGCGCGATCTGGAGACCTGCCGCATCGCGATCCAGTCGGCGCTGACCGGCCACCTGGTGCTGTCGACCCTGCACACCAACAACGCCGCCGGCGGCATCACCCGCCTGCTCGACATGGGCGTGGAGGACTACCTGCTGACCTCCACCATCAACGGCATCCTCGGCCAGCGCCTGGTGCGCAAGCTGGAGCTGACGCACGCCGAGAAGTACCTGGCATCGCCGGAGGAAATCGAGAAGTTCCACCTGCGCCGCTACCAGCCGACGGGCGACATCTACCTGTACCACCCGCGTCCGTCGGCGATCGCGCCGAACGGCTACCTGGGACGCACGACCATCGTCGAGTTCCTGGTGATGAACGACGAACTGCGCCGCGCGGTGATGCGCCACGCCGGCATGGGCGAGATCGAACAGATCGCGCGCCAGTCGGGCATGCGCACGATGTACGAGGACGGCATCATCAAGGCGCTGGCAGGTGAAACGACGATAGAGGAAGTGCTGCGGGTGACGGAGGATGCGTAAGTAGCACCCGTCATTCCCGCGAAGGCGGGAATCCATGGACGTACGCCCTCAAGGATGAGGACAGTGACCAAGCAACCTTGTGTCTACCTGCTTGCCAGCCACCGTAACGGAACGCTATACCTCGGCGTGACCAGCAACCTCCTTGCACGCACCTGGCAGCATCGTGAACACATCATCGAAGGCTTCAGCAACCGATACGATGTCACCCGGCTGGTCTGGTACGAACTGCATGTGACGATGGAGTCGGCCATCCAGAGGGAGAAACGCGTGAAGAAGTGGAATCGCGCGTGGAAACTGCGGCTGATCGACGATTTGAACCCTTCGTGGAGGGATTTGTGGCCCGACTTTGCGGAACTGAAGCCAATAGCGACGTCCTTGGATTCCCGCCTTCGCGGGAATGACGGGTAACCCTGATGCCCCTCTACTACTACAAAGCCCTCAACCCCCGCGGTGAGCTGCTCGACGGCCAGATGGAGGCCGCCAGCAATGCCGAGGTGGTTGCGCGCCTGCAGGAACAGGGGCACTTGCCGGTCGAGGCCAAGCTGGCCAGCGAGGCGTCCGGGGCGTCGGTGTGGAAAGGGCTGTTCAAGAGCAGCCCCTTCGCCGGCGCGCGCCTGGTGCAGTTCACCCAGCAGCTGGCCACCCTGCTCGGCGCCGGCCAGCCGCTCGACCGGGCGCTGACCATCCTGCTCGAGCTGCCCGAGGACGAACGCGCGCGCCGCACGATTGGCGACGTGCGCGACGCCGTGCGCGGTGGCAGTTCGCTGTCGTCGGCGCTGGAGCGCCAGCACGGCACGTTCTCGCGCCTGTACGTCAACATGGTCCGCGCCGGCGAAGTCGGCGGCAGCCTGCACGAAACGCTGTCGCGGCTGGCCGATTACATGGAGCGCACGCGCGCGCTGCAGGGCCGCGTGATCAACGCGCTGATCTACCCGGCGATCCTGCTGGTGATGGTCGGCCTGAGCCTGCTGTTCCTGCTCGGTTACGTGGTGCCGCAGTTCGCGGCGATGTACGAAAGCCTCGACGCGCAGCTGCCGCTGTTCACCCGGATCGTGCTGGGCCTGGGCCTGTTCGTGCGCGACTGGTGGATCGTGCTGCTGGTCGTGCCGGCGCTGGCGCTGTGGTGGTTCGACCGCAAGCGCCGCGACCCGGCATTCCGCGAGGCCTTCGACGCTTGGCTGCTGCAGCGGCGCTTCGCCGGTGCGCTGGTGGCCAAGGTCGAAACCGCGCGCCTGGCGCGCACGCTGGGCACGCTGGTCCGCAACGGCGTGCCGTTGATGGCCGCGCTCGGCATCGGCCGCAACGTGCTCGGCAACCGCGTGCTCGCCGCCGACGTCGCCGCTGCCGCCGAGGAGGTCAAGAACGGCGTGGCGCTGTCGACCGCACTGGGGCGCGGCAAGCGTTTCCCGCGTCTGGCACTGCAGATGATCCAGGTCGGCGAGGAGTCGGGCGCGCTCGACGCCATGCTGGTCAAGACCGCCGAGACCTTCGAGCAGGAGACCGCGCTGGCGCTGGACCGGATGCTGGCGGCGCTGGTGCCGCTGGTGACGGTGGTGCTGGCCACGGTCGTGGGCATTGTCGTGCTGGCCGTGCTCACGCCGTTGTATGACCTGACCAACGCGATTGGCTAGGCGCCGGGGAACTGAATGCCGCCGTGCGCAGTCAGCCCATTGGCAACCGATTTCGGGTAAACATCCGTTCCATATGTGTTCCGCTTCAGACCTGCCTGGCCCAGGCACTTCGACAACATGGCCACTTCGACAAGGATCCCCCAGATGCGCAATCGTCGCTCGTTGAACCGTCGCTCGCTGAGCAAGTCCCCGTCCGCGGCCCGCCAGCGCGGCATGAGCCTGATCGAGATCATCATCGTGATCGTGCTCATCGGCGCGGTGCTGGCCTTTGTCGGCAGTCGCGTGCTCGGCGGCAAGGACCGCGGTGACTACAACATCGCCAAGGCACAGGTGCAGACGATGGCCGGCAAGGTCGAGGCGTTCCAGATGGACACCGGCCGCCTGCCGACCTCGCTCGAGGAACTGGTCACCCAGCCCACCGACGTCAACGGCTGGCTCGGCCCGTACGCCAAGGCGGCCGAGCTGAAGGACCCGTGGGGCCATCCGATCGAATACCGCGCACCGGGCGAGGGCGGGCCGTTCGACCTGGTCATCCTCGGCAAGGACGGCAAGGTCGGCGGGACCAGCGTCGACGCCGACATCAAGTACGAGTGATGGCCTGAGCAGCGCAGCACACACGGCAGCCATCGGGGACCTGGCGAATGCAGCATCCTGCCCGCGGCGCATCGTTGCTGGAGATGCTGCTGGTGATCGCGCTGATCGCCGCGATCAGCGTGCTGGCCGCGGCGGCGCTGGGCGGTGGCATCCAGGGCATGCAGTTGCGATCCGCCGCCAAGTCGGTGGCGGCGCAGTTGCGCTACACGCGCACCCAGGCCATCGCCACCGGCACGCCGCAGCGCTTCACGCTTGATCCGCAGGCGCATGCCTGGACCGCCCCCAATGGCCGCAAGGGCGAGATCCCACCGGCCCTGCGCGTGACTTTCACCGGCGCACGCGAAGTGCAGCCGACCCGGGGCGAAGGCGCGATCGTGTTTTTCGCCGATGGCGCCAGCACCGGCGGACGGGTCCAGCTCAGTGCCCGCAGCGCGGTCTGGAACATCGACGTGGCCTGGCTCACCGGCGAAGTCCGGATGCGGCGCGCGGCCGGGGCGGCGCAATGAAGCGGCAGCGTGGCTACACACTGCTCGAGGTCATCGTCGCCTTCGCCCTGCTGGCGCTGGCGCTGACGTTGCTGCTGGGCATTCTGTCCGGCGCCGCGCGGCAGGTGCGCGGTTCGAGCGATGCCGCACGCGCCGCGCTCTATGCGCAGTCGCTGCTGGCCCAGGTCGGCACCGGGGAGGCGATCGTCGCCGGACAGCGCGACGGTGACTTCGAAGATGGACGCTATCGCTGGCAGATGCGCATCGCGCCGTGGCGCGATCGCACCATCGCTGCGGCCAGGCAGCAGGTCGACCCCAATGCCGCGGGTTTGTTCGAGATCACCCTGGCAGTGCAGTGGGGCGACGCCGGGCCGGCACAGCGCCTGCAACTGCGGTCCCTGCGCACCGTCGCCGCCGGTGGCGAGGCAGGGCTGCCATGACAAGGCAACGCGGCTTCACCCTGATCGAAGTGCTGCTGGCGACCGTGCTGCTGGTGGCCGGCCTTGCCCTGGCGTTCACCACGCTCGGCGCCGCCAACCGCACCGCCATCCGCGGCGAGGCGATGGCCGATCGCAGCGAACACATGCGGGCGGTCGCCGGCTTCCTGCGCAGCCGGCTGACCGCGACGCGGCCGGTGGCGTTCGCCTTCGACGAAGGAAAGGGCACGCCGATCCGTTTCGTCGGCGAGCGCGACCGCCTTCGCTTCGTCGCCGACCTGCCCGACTACCTCGGTCGTGGCGGGCCGTACCTGCACGACTTCACGATCGAAGGCGATGGCGACGATGCACGCATCTCGCTGACGCTGAGCATGGTGCTGGCCGGGCAGACGATCGAAGAGAACCCGCCGCGGCCGCCGGAACGGCTGGTGGAAGGGCTGCGCGAAGCGCGCTTCCGCTATCGGGCGCTGAACGAGGAAGGACGGCTCGGCGACTGGCAGGACGAATGGGAAAACAGCGAACGGCTGCCCTTGCTGGTCGAAGTGACCCTGGTCGATCGCGACGGCAAGGCATGGCCACCGCTGATCGTGTCGTTGCCGCTGGCGGTGCAGCTCGATGCCGCCGGCCTGCCGGTGCAGCAGTTGTGAGCGGCGCCGTGATGACAGCGACTGGAGCGCGCATGCACGGCACCGCACTGATCCTGGTGCTGTGGCTGATCGTGCTGCTGACGTCGGTGATCGGCGCGTTCGCGCTGATGGCGCGCATCGAGAGCCTGCAGGGACGCGTGCTGGTGCGCGGACTGGTCGCCTCCGGCGCGGCCCGCGCCGGCGTCGAATACGCATTGACCCGGGTCGCCCTGAGCGATCCGCGCTTGAAGTGGCGCCCCGACGGAACCGCCTATCGCTGGCGCTACGGCGATGCCGATGTCGAAGTGAAGATGACCGACGAGAGCGGCAAGGTCGACCTCAACCAGGCCGACGCGCAACTGCTGACCGCACTGATTCAGGGCAGCGGGCGCGGCGAGGGCGGTGCACGGATGGACGCGACCCAGGCTGCGCGGCTGGCCGGCGCGATCATCGACTGGCGCGACAGCGACCCGCTGACGCAACCGGCGGGCGGCGGCGAAGACCCCGACTACGCCTCGGCCGGATTGCCCTATGGCGCCAAGGACGGCGACTTCGAAAGCGTCGCCGAGCTCGAGCAGGTGATCGGCTTCACCCCGCCGCTGTACGCGCGCCTGCAGCCCTTCCTGACGATCTACAGCGGCCGCCCCCGGCCGGATCCGGCCTACGCGGCGGGACCGGTGCTCGATGCGATGGGCCTCAACGGCGCCGATCTGGTCGCCCAGCGCGGCCGGACCGACGCCAACGGCCTGCCGCAGGCTGCGCCGGGAGATATCGTCGGCGTGGCCGGCGGCGGCAGCGGCACCTATAGTATCGACAGCCGTGCACGCCTCGCCGATGGCCGCGAGTCGTTGTTGCGGGTCGTTGTCCGCGTCGGGGGTGGGGCTTTGCCCGGCATGGCCTACACTCCGCTGCGCTGGGAGGAGGGAGCTTCACCACGATGAATGCAAGCAGCCAGACACGGCAGGGAGCCGACTGGGCGCAGGACAGGTTGCGGCGTATCGGCGCGCGCCTGGCCCCGGGCGCGGGCGGCTTCCTGGGCTGGTGGGGGCGCAACCTCGCCGCCTGGTTGCCGCAGCGCGTGCGCCGCGTGCTCGGGTTCGACCGTGGTCGCCTGCTGCTGCAACTGCATGAGCACAGCCTGCAACTGCGCCTGCAACAGGGCGGCCAGCTGCATGACCTGGGCTCGGTGCCGTCGCTTGCGCTTGAAGCGGGCGCCGGATCGTCCGCAGTCGACCCGCTGGCACCGCTGCTGCCGCCGCGACTGGCCGACCTGCCGCGCTGGCTGCTGCTGCCGGCCACGGCCGGACTGCGTCGCCGCCTGGCGCTGCCGGCCGCCGCCGCCGACCGCCTGCGCGACGTGGTCGGTTTCGAGATCGACCGGCAGACGCCGTTCTCCGCCGACGCCGTCGCCTTCGACGCGCGCGTGCTCGGCCGTCGCGACAGCGACGGCATGCTCGACACCGAACTGGTGGTCGTGCCGCGCCAGGGCCAGCAAGGACTCGACCCGCAGTTGTCGGCGCTTGGACCGCTGGCGCAGACGCTGGCCGGAATAGATGTTGCCGGCAGCGGTGGCGTGCCGCTCGGGGTCAACCTGCTGCCGCCGGCGCAGCGTCGCCAGCACGGCGATCCGTTCCGCTTCTGGAACCTGGCACTGGTCGCCGTTGCCCTGCTGGCAGTCGCCGGGACCATGTGGCAACTGCTGGCCAACCGCCGTGCCGCCGCCGACGAACTGGAACAGACCATTGCCCGCCACGCCGCCGCCGCGCGCGCCGCGGCGACGCAGCGGCAGGCCCTGATCGACCTCACCGAAGGCCAGGCATTCCTCGACCGCACCCGCGCGCAGCGCCCGACCACGCTGGAAGTGATCGACGAGCTGACCCGGCGCCTGCCCGACAGCACCTACCTGGAAAAGCTCGCGATCGAGGACACCACGCTGACGATGATCGGCCTCAGCCGCGAGGCGCCGTCGCTGATCCAGCGACTGCAAGGCTCGCCGCTGTGGCGCGCGCCGGCCTTGACCGGCGCGCTGATGCCCGACCCGAGCAGCGGCCGCGACCGCTTCACGCTGACGGCCGAACTGGGCCCGGCGACGCCGCCGCGCCCTGCCGCCGCACAGCGACCGGGAGCCGACGATGGCCAGTAGTCCGGACTCACCGGTGGTGGCTACCGCGCAAAGCGCCAACCGCCGCATCGATCGCGATCGCTGGCTGGCGCTGGGACTGTTCCTGGTGGCGGTGGCGCTGGCCTACCTGGTCCTGGTCCACCCCTGGTTCACCGCGCCTATGATCGAAGCCAGCGAGCGGTTGCAGACGTTGCAGGAGCGCGAGCTGCGCCAGCGCATGCAACTGCAGCAGGCACCGCTGGTGGCGCAGCGCCTGCAGCAACTGCGCGCGCAGCAGGCGCAGCAGCCGGGTTTCCTGCCTGAAAGCAGTGCCGAACTGGCGACGGCCGGGCTGGTGCAGCGGCTCGAAGCCGTCGTCGCACAGGCCAGCCCCGGCAACCGCAGCTGCGCCATCAGCAATCGTTCGCCGCTGAGCGAGCCCAGGCGCGAGCGCTACGCGCGCGTCGTGGTGCAGGTGCGCATGCGCTGCGGCAGCCCGGAGCTGGCCGCGGTCCTGCATGCCTTGGAAAGCGGTGCGCCGCGACTGTTCGTCGGCAACCTCAACATCCTGTCGTCGCGCGGCTATTTCCTGCCGGGCAACACGCAGCCCGGCGGCGACGGCGGGCTCGACGTCAGCTTCGACCTGTCCGGTTACCTGCGCCCCGGCGCGGCGGCGACGGAGGTGACGCGTGCGCCTTGACGACGCCGGCCCGCGCACCTGGCTGCTCGCCACCGTTGCCGGCTGGGCCCTGCTGGCCTGGCTGCTGGCGGTGGCCGGCATGGGCCGGCACGCGCCTGCTCTCGACGCCGATCCGACCCAGTTGCGGCCCTTGCCGACGACCCGCGCGCCGGCGGCCGAACGTCTGGGTCCGTTGTCGCAGTACGCGCAGATCGGCACGCGCCCGCTGTTCTCGCAGGATCGCCAGCCCAAACCATTCTTCCTGCAGGGGCAGGGCGAAGGCGACAGCAAGAGCAACGCATTCGACTACCTGCTGACGAGCGTGCTGATCACGCCCAACCTGCACATGGCGATCCTGCAGCCGGCCGATGGCAGCGAGTCGGTGCGGGTGAAGCTGGGCGAAGTGCCGGAGTCGCATCCGTCCTGGCGCCTGACCGCGCTCGACGCGCGCAGTGCCGTGTTCGAAGGCCCCGACGGGCGACGCGAGATGACCCTGCGCGTGTTCGATGGCCAGGGCGGGCAACCGCCGACGGCGCTCAACGCACTGCCTCCTTCGCCCCTGCCGGCGGGCGTCGGTACCCCGGTGCAGGCAGCACCACAGCCGAAGGTTCCACCCGCGGCACGCGCGCCCGGCGCGGGCACCGCCGCCGCGGCCAATGCGCGGCCTGTAGTGGAACAAAACGACGATGCGCCGGCGACCCCCGAGGCGCAGATGGAAGCGATCCGCAAGCGGATCGAAGCGCGACGTGCGCAGATGCGGCAGCAGCAGGCCGCGCAACCCCCGGCCAAGACGCCTTAGAGTGAACGCATGAAGCCCAGCGCCCGGAAGCCCGCCGCTCGCCAGTTCGCCACCCAGGCGATCGTATCGACCACCATCGCCAGCCTGCTGGCCGGCTGCGCGAGTGCGCCGGTGCCCAACGTCAGGCGCGACGGCCAGACCCCTCCCGCGCAGCACACGACCGGCTCCGGCCAGCCTGGCGCCGGCCCGACGTCGGAGCCGTTGCCCGAATCGACCACCGGCGGTGACGCCCGTCCGCAGATCCGCCGTGGCACCGGCGTGGTCATCAACCAGGGCGCCGGTTCCGCGCCACCGCCGAACCTGGGCGCGACCAGCGGCTCGGCCACCTTCAACTTCGAAGGCGAATCGCTGCACGCGGTGGTCAAGGCCATCCTCGGTGACATGCTCGGCCAGAACTACGTGATCGCACCGGGCGTGCAGGGCACCGTCACCCTGGCCACGCCCAAGCCGGTCAGTCCCGCCGAAGCGCTGAACCTGCTGGAGATGGTGCTGGGCTGGAACAACGCGCGGCTGGTCTACAGCGGCGGACGCTACAACGTGGTGGCGTCCGACCAGGCCCTGGCCGGCAATGTCGCGGCCCGCACCGGCGGCGCCAGCAACGCGCGCGGCTTCGAAGTGCGCACGGTGCCGCTGAAGTACGTCTCGGCCACCGAGATGGAAAAGATCCTCAAGCCCTATGCGCGTCCCAACGCGATAGTGAACGTCGACAATTCGCGCAACATCATCACCGTCGGCGGCAGCCGCGCCGAGCTCGAGAACTACCTGCGCACCATCCAGGTGTTCGACGTCGACTGGCTGTCGGGCATGTCGGTGGGCGTGTTCCCGCTGCAGTCGGGCAAGGCGACCAAGGTCGTGGCCGACCTGGAGAAGGTGTTCGGCGAGCAGAGCAAGTCGCCGGTGGCCGGCATGTTCCGCTTCATGCCGCTGGAAGGCGCCAACGCGGTGCTGGTGATCACCTCGCAGGCCAACTACCTCGACGACATCCAGCAGTGGCTGGACCGGATCGACAACGCCGGCGGCAGCGTCCAGCTGTATTCCTACGAATTGAAGTACATCAAGGCCAAGGACCTCGCGGATCGCCTCGGCGATGTCTTCGGCAGTGGCCGCGGAAGCAGCGGCGGCAACGGCAATGGCGCACCGTCGCTGATGCCGGGGCTGGAGTCGGTGGAGCTCAAGGACAGCGGCGATGGCAGCACGGCGACCTTGGGCGGTGGTGGTGACTATGGCGACACCGGGACGTCCGGCGGCAACGAAGGCTCGCTGTCGCTCAATGCGCGCCAGGCCGGCAACGCCAGCCTGACCCTCGAGGTCGACGGCGATCGCGTCGGTGTTTCGGCGGTCGAGGAAACCAACTCGCTGATCGTCCGCAGCAGCCCGTCGGCGTGGAAGTCGATCCGCGACGTCATCGAGCGGCTCGACGTCATGCCGCTGCAAGTGCACATCGAAGCGCAGGTGGTCGAGGTGCAGCTGCAGGGCGAGCTGAAGTACGGCGTGAGCTGGTTCCTCGAGAACGCCGCGCTCGAGAACGGCTTCCCCGACGTGACGTCCCGCGGCACCGGCATTCCGCCGAAATGGAGCACGCTGGGCGCGAGCATCGGCGGCGTCAGCGGCAGCGGCCTGGTCTGGTCGCTGTTCAAGAACGATGCCGCCGCCGTGATCAGCGCGCTCGACAGCATCACCGACCTGCAGCTGCTGCAGACGCCGTCGGTGATGGTGCGCAACAACGCCGAGGCCACGCTCAACGTGGGTAGCCGCATCCCGATCTCGTCGGTGACGGTCAATCCGGGCGTCGGCACCGAGAATACCTACAGCCAGGTCCAGTACCTCGACACCGGCACCATCCTCAAGGTGCGTCCGCGCGTGGCCAAGGACGGCGTCGTCTTCCTCGACATCGTCCAGGAAGTCAGCACGCCGGGCAGCCAGGACACCGCCGATCCCAACGGCAACGTGCGCATCGACACGCGCAAGCTGAAGACCGAAGCCGCGGTGCAGAGCGGCGACACGGTGATGCTGGCCGGCCTGATCAGCGACGGTGTCACGCGCGGCGCCACCGGGCTGCCGGGGTTGAGCCGCATCCCGGTGATCGGCGCGCTGTTCGGCACCCAGGGTTCGAAGACGACGCGCAACGAAGTCATCATCCTGCTGACGCCGACCATCGTGCAGAACCCGCAGGAAGCACGCGATCTCACCGACGAATACGGTCGCCGTTTCCGCGCGATGGAACCGCTGCAGAACAAACCCCGCCGGCCGGGACAGCAGTGACGGCAGCGTTTGCGAGGCCAATCGTCGTCGTGCCGGTAGGCAGCGACGACGAGGCACTCGATGGTTGCCTGGCCGCACTCGATGCCGCCACCGCACCTGGCACGCAGGTGTGGCTGGCCGACGACGCACAGGCCGGCCCGCGTGCCTTCGCGATCATCGAACGCTGGATCGCGCGTACCCCGCTGAAGGCCGACTACACCCGCCGCCAACGCAGCGTCGGCGAAGTCGCGCATCTCGACGAGGTGCTCTCGGCCTGTGGCGACGCCGATGTCGCGGTGCTGTCGGCCGATGCGGTCCCTGCGCCCGGCTGGCTGGTGCGCCTGTCCGCCGGTCTCGCCAGCGATGGCGCAATCGCCACCGCTACGCCATGGAGCAACGCCGGCGAGGCCGCGTCGTGGCCGCGCATCGGCGAGATCGACCACGTGCCGCACGACCTCGAGCGCCTGTCCCGCGCCGCCGCCGGAATGCCGGCGCTGCATCCGGAGCTGCCGGCCGCGGTGACCCACGCCGTGCTGCTGCGCGGCAGCGCCCGCCGCCGCGCCGGTGGCCTCGATGCCAGCAGTTACGGGTCGTGGTATGCGGCGCTGATCGACCTGTCGTTGCGCCTGGCCGGACTGGGCTGGCGTAACGTCCTGTGTGACACCGCCTTCGTCGGCCGCCGCGGCGAAGGCATTCCGTTCGACGGCGACATGGATGCATTGGCGGCGCGCTGGCCCGACTGGCATCCGCGGCTGGCAAACTTCCTCATGCAGGACCCGCTTCGGGCGTCGCGCACGCAACTGGCCGTACTGCTCGACAGCATTGGACCCCCGGAACCGCAACGTGATCTCTTCGTCTGACAGCCCCGCCGCCGCAACCGGCCAGGACGGCATCGCCGTCGTGGTGGTGACCTACCGCAGCGCCGAGACCATCGACGACTGCCTGCAGCGCCTGCGCGCGGCCGAAGGCGTGGCGGCGATCCGCGTGGTCGACAACCAGTCCGGCGACGACACCCTGGAGATCGTCCAGCGCCACGCCATGGCCGATGCGCGCGTGCGCTTCATCGCCAACCCCGACAACCCCGGCTTCGCCGTCGCCTGCAACCAGGGTGCGCGCGATGCCAATGGCGATGCCGGCTGGCTTGCGTTCGTCAATCCCGATTGCCTGGTGGAGCGCGACACGCTGTCGCAACTGCGCGCGCTCGCCCGGGATCGTGGTGACATCCTGCTGGGTGCCGACCTGATCGACGAGCA